>Ga0247841_10000065_pt1 | contig 250427 bp, 242 predicted proteins | sample LaCruzMarch2015__2_FD_192410 | JGI IMG/M metagenome (GOLD analysis project Ga0247841, IMG submission 192410) | Freshwater microbial communities from meromictic Lake La Cruz, Castile-La Mancha, Spain - LaCruzMarch2015_18m | ecosystem: Environmental > Aquatic > Freshwater > Lake | place: Spain... | reverse complement strand
TTTTTAATGATAATAAGGTTTTGAAGCCAAGACATCAAAGAGATATTAAGCGACTGGCATCAATAATAAAATCTTTGGCTTTGATAAACCTTTGGTGGCGTGAAAGGAATGACGATACTATTACAGCTAACGCAGATGACATTGAGCAGGCGTTCAAAATTTGGGGAGCAATTTCTGAAAGCCAAGACCTTAATCTCCCACCATACATTTATAACCTTTATCAAAAAGTCATATTGAAAGCGTGGGAGGATAAAAATAGCCAACAGGGTTTGCCTCTTATTGGATTATCACGACAAGAAATTTTACAAAAACATTTTGAAGTTTATGGGAGGATGCTGGATACAAATCAATTAAGACAACAGATTTTACCGATGCTGGAAACTACTGGTTTAATAATCCAAGAGCAAGACCAAAACGACAAAAGGAAAATACTGATTTACCCCACTACCCAAGTTAATAAAAACAATAGTGAGTTGAAGGGTGGGGTAAGTGAAAAATACAATAAAAATAGTTTTCGGACATTACCTGATAAACAGGGCAATAACAGGTAAAATAACGGGAAATCTCTAATGATTTCGGCTAATAAACAATAAACCTATGGCAAGAAATCAAGCAGAACAAAGCAACGCATTAAGTGTTTTCTTCTTAAAGAAGTATGGCTATTTTGACAAGGATTTGAGTTATAAGGCAGGGACTATAACTTGGACTTATGGTTGTAGTGGAAATAAAAGCAGTGTAGGAATAAGAATGAGGCGTTATGATTGGAACACGCCCGATGAAATAACTTACATAAACCTACACTATACGCACACAAGCAACTGGGACGGCGAAAAATCAGATATGGATTTTGACATTAAGATGACGACAACGCCTTGTAAGTTCGGTGGAAAAAGATATTGGTTTATATGCCCTTTGACCAAAAATGGGCGATACTGCGGAAGACGAGTTGGAGTATTTTATAGCATTGGTAAGTGGTTTGGATGTAGGCATTGTGGCAATATAGCATATCAAGCACAATTTGAAGGTGGAAGATTTAGGGTGGGTTCGGTTTGTGAGCCAGATGTTGAAAAAGCATATTATGAAGCAAAAACTCAATACTACAAAGGGAAGCCGACAAGAAGATATAAACGATATTTGAAGTTAAGAAACAAGATGGATAATAGCTGGATTAGGGCGGGTATGAAATTTGGTATGAAGTTTTAATTGTGGTATAATAAAATTGTCGCCTAACTTATTATTGTCCCGATTTTTTTATGATAGTTCGTTGCCTTTAAGGGGCATCTGCCAATGAGCTATCTTTCGGGATAACAAGTTGGGCGACCAGATGTCCCTTTAAGTTATGCAAAAAAATCCAACAGAAATTAAATACATAGCATATTCTCGTAAAAGCACCGAGAGTGAAGACAGACAGGTGCTGTCTTTGAATGACCAAAAAAGAGAAATTGAAGAAACAGAAAAAAGAGAAAATTTGAAAGTTGTAATGAAATTCTTGGGAGATGGAAAGGGAGAAAGCCACACAGCCCACAAACGAGGTCGTCCCGTTTTCAATAAAGTAATGGATTTAATTGAAGCTGGCAAAGCAAATGGCTTGCTTGTTTGGCACGCAAATCGTTTAGCTCGTAATGCTCTTGATGGTGGTAGAATAATTACAGCAATGGATGAGGGCTCGTTGTTAGAAGTTAAAACTACCAGTGGCAGAACTTATTACAATACACCAGAAGACAAATTTTTCTTACAGCTTGAATTTGGAATGGCAAAAAAATCTTCTGACGACAACAGCGTTGCTGTGAAGCGTGGATTAAAAACAAAATTGAATTTGGGTTGGAAACCAAGCCGAGCACCACTGGGCTACCTTAACAGCAAAAACTTTGAGGAAAAAGGGCAAAATTATATTTTCAAAGACGATGCAAGGTTTGAGCAAGTAAAAAGAATGTGGCAAATGATGCTTACAGGAAATTACACACCTCCTCAAATTCTTGAAATAGTAAATAACGAATGGAAGTTTAAGACAAGAACTACAAAAAGGTCTGTTGGCAAACCGCTTGCTCGCAGTAGTATTTATCGTATTTTTACGAACCCGTTTTATTATGGATATTTTAATTATGGTGGGCAGTTATACAAAGGCAATCACGAACCAATGATAACAGAAAAAGAATTTGACCAAGTTCAAAAACTTCTTGGGAGAGATGGCAGACCAAGACCAAAAGAGCATCGCTTTGCATTTACTGGTTTAATGAAATGTGGAAACTGCGGAGCAATGATTACAGCAGAAGAAAAAATAAAAAGACAAAAAAATGGGAACACACACCATTATGTTTATTACCACTGCACAAAAAGAATAGATAAAAACTGCCCAGAAAAAATGATTGAATTAAAAGACCTTGATGTAAAAATTGATTTACTTATTAAAGACCTGACAATTTCTGACAAATTCAAAGGTTGGGCTATTAAATATCTACACGAAATACGACAAAACGAAGCACAGAGCAATCAGAATGTTTTTGAAAATAAACAAAAATCGCTTTTAAGAATTACAGACCAACTGCAAAATCTGATTTTGAAATATACAGCTCCCGAAAATACCAATGAAGAAATAATGACTTCACAGGAAATGCAAGGCGTGAAAGCATCTTTGTTAAAACAAAAAACCGCTTTGGAGAGCGATTTGAAAGCACAAGGTAAAACTATTGAAGAATGGGCGGAGTTAAGTGAGAGGACTTTTAATTTTGCACGATACGCTCAAATGTGGTTTGCAAATGGCGATATACAAACAAAACGAGCAGTGTTCTCCGCATTAGGTTCGCACCTCATCATAAAAGACCAAAACCTCAATGTAGCACTGCATCCTTATTTCAAAATTGTCTTTGATAACCTTAAAAAAGCAGAGCGAGAGCTTATTAAGGTTAGAACCTCTGAATTTGAGCAAAATAGAGGGCAAATTGCCTTAATTTTGGCAAAATGTCCTACATTGCGGAGGAGGTGGGACTCGAACCCACGAGACCCTTTCAGGTCACAGCTTTCCAAGCTGTTGTAATGGCCACTATACGACTCCTCCAGGAATAACCTATCTTACACTATAAACCCATTGCGCGCAAAACTGCTTGCTTAACATGTTCGGCCTCAGCTGAATCAATCATGTCCTTTGTATTAAACTTTAAAGTGGCAATTTTTTGATTTAACGTCCACTCTGTAAGTCCGCTTATTAATTCCTGGCCAAAGAATGTAACTAAATATGCACGCTCTTCTGAAGAAATATCTGGTAAGGTATGCAAAATTCTGATAAATTCTTCTTTAAAAATTCTTCTTTTTTCTGTCATAATTAAACCCTCGTATCTCGAAGCGCTTTAATGCGCTCTTCAACCGGCGGGTGAGTCATAAATAATTTTATAAGCTTATTAGTTTTTTGTTTTCCTTTGTTTGGCGAATCAATAAACAATGAAGCTGTTGCTTGGTTTGAAACATGCATCGGCGTAGAATCAACTGAAATTTTCTCTAAAGCGCTTGCTAATCCTTCAGGGTATCTTGTTAAAAGAGCAGCGCTGGCGTCGGCTAAAAATTCTCTTTTCCTTGAAATTGCTAATTGCACCAAGCTTGCCGCAATTGGAGCCAAAATTGCTGATAAAATTCCAACAACTGCAAAAATTGCACCGACACCTTTATTGTCGTCGGAGCTTCTTCCACCTCCAAAAAAACTAATTCGCATAAACATGTTTGCCAACATTGCAATAATTCCAGCCATAATTGCAACAACTGTCGCCAAAAGCATGTCTTTGTTTCCAATGTGTGACATTTCGTGTGCTAAAACTCCTTCAAGTTCTATTTTATTTAATCTTTGTAAAAGCCCTTGTGTAACTGCCACAACTGCATGCTTTGCATTCCTGCCTGTTGCAAAAGCATTGGGTTGCATTTCGGGAATAATGTAAATTTTAGGCACAGGAAGCCCGGCTGTTATGCAAAGGTTTTCAACAATGTGATAAAGTTCGGGGTTTTCATTATGTTTAACCTCTTTGGCTTTATACATTCCTAAAACAATTTTGTCGCTCCACCAATAACTTCCAAATGAAGAAAAAATACTTATGGCAACGGCAACATAAAGAATCGAACTGTTACCAAAGTAGCCGGCAAAAATCCAGCCAACTGCAATAATTAACACCAAAAACCCGCTCAGCAATAGCCAAGTTTTTCTTACATTTGAATCTGCTTGTGTGTAAATCGTCGCCATTATTTTTTAAAACTTTACGGCTACGGGTTGTTTTTCGGCTTCGGTGGTTGTTTGAAACAAATCCATTTGTTTAAATCCAAACATTCCTGCAATCATATTTGTTGGGAAACTTTCAACTTTAATGTTTAAATCTCTGACATTTGTGTTGTAAAACCTACGCGAGGCTTGAATTTTGTCTTCAGTATCTGTAATTTCTCTTTGCAATTCCAAAAAATTTACCGAAGCCTTTAAATCGGGGTAATTTTCAGAAACCGCAAACAAACTTTTTAATGTGCTTGAAAGCATGTTTTCGGCTTTTTCTTTTTCTGCCACGCCCTGCGCTGACATTGCCTGTACTCTTGCTTGGGTTACTTTTTCAAAAAGTTCTCTTTCGTGTGTGGCATAACCTTTTACCGTTTCAACCAGGTTGGGAATTAAGTCATACCTTCTTTTTGTTTGTACATCAATGTCAGACAAGGCTTCTTTTGCCCTGTTTTTCAGGACAACCAGCCCGTTAAAGTCGCCTATAAGCCATGCAACTATCGCGGCTACTACGACTAAAATTATTATTGTTATTATATCCATAACTTTTTCTTCGAAAAAGAAACTCGAAATTCGAATATCGAAATTCTAAACGTTTTTTATTTTGGATTTTAGAATTTTGAATTTGTTTCGGATTTCGGATTTCGTGCTTCGAATTTTAATTACATTACTTTGGCAGGTCCTCAATTAATTCATTAATATGAGGATGTTGTGTTTGAAACTTATAATTGAATAATTTTAAAAGCATTAAAAAATCTTCCAGTTCTTCACGAAAAGTTGCAGGCCCTGAAAAAACTTCCCATAATTGTTTTACTAAATTTTTTGTGTAATGATGCAAAATTTCGTAATCAGATTTATTTTTTAAATAATTTATAATTTGCTTAAACTCACCCCTGTCCAACCAAATTCCATTACACATTTTACAAAAATCAACTTTTGTTTTTGATTGGTCATATTTCACTTCACGCAAACCTGTCCTGTCCACCGGACAATGTTTATTTCCCTGCGAAACATGAAATTTTCCTTTGTCGCGCCACAAATCAAAATCAATCCAATTCAACTGGCTGTCCCTGTCGTCCTTCGCCTGCCTAAGTTCATCACCATCAAACCAAATTCCCAAACATTTTGGACAATATTCAACTTCCACTTTATGAAACAAGACCTTTTCTAAATACTCATTATCATTTGGACAATTCATGATTTTTTTACTTAGTTTTTATATCTTTATTTTACACAAAAATTACCCTAAATACAAGAAAAAAGCCGCTGTGCGCCGCGGCGAGCAAAAGTAGAAACGAAAGAACAAAGTCGGGTGGCTGGCAGGAGAACTCTCTCGTGAAAAAGAGTGGGTTGATAAAGCCCTTTGCGCTGTAAACCTAAAAAACAGCACCTCTCAACTGCCAGCCACCCTATTTCCCTGCGGAAAGGGAAATTCAAAAAAGATCGCGAGGCAGACTAGACAGCCCTTTTACCTTAAGGCCGGGGAAATCCTCCTTCCTAATTTAAGGGCTTGTCCCATTGGTCCTTACGGTGTCTAGTCCGCCCGCAAAATTATTCTTGTTTATCTTTTGCAAACCCAGAACAATTTTGCGAGCAGTATAAATAATTATTTATTTTACTTAAATTTTATTTTAATGCAAGTAAAGAGCCGCTATTACGCCGCGGCTCTGGCAAAAACAGCTTGGTGGGATAGCAAGAGAAAAAGACCAACAGGGTCGTGTCCTCTCTATTAAAACTCAACGCAAAGTGCGTTTCCCTGCAACAGAGTCTTGCCCCCTTACCAACCTGCGAACGATCCAGGATTCCAGATCTCTCTGGACACCAGACTTAACCGGCTTTCAGATCAGGAGATTCCTATATTGGATGTTTTCTCATCCTCAAGTTCACTCCGTCCACCTCTACTAGGAGGTCCTATCCTTTCGGACCTGCAATCATCCCGTAATTTAATACTACCAAATTTATCTTAATTAGAAAACAAAAGCGCCCTTTCGGGCGCTTTTAAATTTTAGTAGTCCCCTCCCATCGGCATGCCTCCTGGCATTCCCCCACCACCTGCTTTGCAACAATCCTCTTTTTTGGGTAATTCTGCAACAACAGCTTCTGTTGTCAAAAGCATACTTGCTGCTGAAACTGCATTTTCTAAAGCGGTCCTAGTAACTTTTGTCGGGTCAACAACTCCAGCCATAATTAAATTTTCATACACCATTGTTTGTGCGTTAAATCCAAAATCTCCATTACCCTCTTTTACTTTTTGCACAACAACTGCCCCATCAATTCCGGCATTTTCAGCAATTTGTCTAACCGGCTCCTCAATTGCTCTTTTTAAAATGTTTACCCCGGTTTTTTCATCCCCTTCAGCAACAACTTTTTCAAGTGCTGACAAAGTCCTCAATAAAGCAACTCCTCCTCCAGGAACAATTCCTTCCTCAACAGCTGCTCTCGTAGCGTGTAAGGCATCTTCAAGTTTGTGCTGTTTAGCTTTTTGTTCAACTTCTGTTGCAGCGCCAACTTTAATTACCCCAACTCCACCTGCTAATTTTGCTAATCTTTCCTTAAATTTTTCTTTGTCAAAATCAGAAGTTGTTTCTTTTATAGTTGTTCTAAGTGATTCAATGCTTGCGTCAATATCTGCTTTTTCGCCCTTACCCTCCACTATTGTAGTATTCTCTTTAGTGGAGATAATGCGACGCGCTTGACCCAACATTTCAATTTCAACATTTTCAAGTTTCATTCCCTTTTCTTCTGTAACAACTTCCCCGCCCGTCACGACAGCAATGTCTTCAAGCATTTCTTTTTTCCTGTCACCAAAGCCAGGCGCTTTTACAGCCAATGCTGAAAAAATTCCACGAATTTTATTTACAATCAAAGTTGTAAGCGCGTCTCCGTCAACATCATCGGCAATTATTACCAATTCTTTTTTGCCGGCTTTAATTAATTTTTCAAGCAATGGCAAAATTTCTTGAAGTGAACTTATTTTTTTATCGGTAATTAAAATGTATGGGTCTTCCAAGCTTGCCTCCATTTTTTCAGCATTTGTTACCATGTAACCCGACACATAACCCCTGTCAAACTGCAATCCCTTAACAATTTCTTTTGAAAGCCCGAATGTTTTTGATTCTTCTGTAGTAATAACTCCGTCTTTTCCAACTTCTTCCATAACTTCAGCAATTAAGTCACCCATTTCTTTGTCACCGGCTGAAATTGTTGCAACTTGTGCCTTTTCCTCCCTTGTTGTTATTGGCTTAGACATTTCTTTTAAAGCCTGCAAAACTGCATCTTTTGCTTCAATAATTCCTTTTCTCAAAGCTAATGGATTAGCTCCTGCTGCAACATTTTTCAAACCTTCAGTTGCAATTGCTTGTGTAAGCAAAACAGCCGAAGTTGTGCCATCACCAGCAACATCATTTGTTTTACTGGCAACTTCTTTTATAATTTCAGCTCCAATGTTTTCAACATTGTCTTCCAACTCAATTTCTTTTGCAATTGAAACACCGTCATTTGTAATTGTCGGCGAACCATAACCACTTCCCAAAACAACATTCCTGCCTTTTGGCCCAAGTGTCACTTTCACGGCATTGGCAACTTTGTCCAACCCGCTTTTTAAACTTTTTCTTGCTTCTTCACTAAAAATTATTTTTTTACTCATATTTTTTTATTCTATTATTGCTAAAATGTCGCTTTCGGTTGCAATTAAATATTCTTTACCATCAACCTTAATTTCCGAAGGCCCATATTTTGTAAATAAAACTTTGTCTCCAACTTTCACTGACATCATTACAATTTTCCCATCATCGGTTTTTTTGCCAGGCCCAACTGCCAAAATTTTTCCTTCTTCTGACTTTTCTTTATTTGCAGTGTCAGGCAAAAAAATGCCTGCTTTTGTTTTTTCTTCTTCTTTAATTGGTTCTATTAAAACATGATCTGAAAGTGGTCTAATATTCATATATTTTTTATTTATTTTATTAATTGATTCTATATTTTATGAGTTTTCAAACAAAAGTCAATAGCCCTCCTACACGGCGGGCAAGCAACAAAAAACCATCCTGCCGGACGGCTTTTTATTTTAGTCTTGCGGTTTTTATTTTTAAATTTTTAATAAAGAAAACAAAAATCGCAAGACTAGGATCTTATTTTCCTTATTAACAAATCTAATAGCATTTTAGCTTCTGTAGAAGCCTCTTCCTTTGTAGAACATTTTGTAAATTTTTGCCACTGCCCAAAAATATCCTGATCATTTAACGCCCTTACAGCTGTTTCTAAAGATAATCGCGTTTCAAAATCAATGTCTTTATCAGCCATTAAAATATTTTTTACAAACATGTTTGCAAAATCCAACACCCTTGCGTCACTTTGTTCTTTATTATAAGCAACTATAATCATGTTAAGTTGGGTAGACTGCCACAAATTTAAACCCAAAGATACGCAAAACACAAAAACGAAAAAAACTAAAACTATCTTTTGACCTATATCGTTTACCATTTTTTTTGGTTAATTAGTAGTTATTTTTCGACCTTTTACAAAAAACATAATTATAATTAAAACAACAATCAGAAATAGAATTGCCACTGTCTGCCATGAAAAAATAATTTTCATCCAATCGAACTGTCCCGATTGTCCCACTTTTTTATAAAGCTGCAGTCCTTTATTCAGTGTAATGCTTTCTGTCATTACGAAAGGATCTGATTCAAAAGTTAAATATCCCTCAGCTTCTACTTTAATTTTATAGGTTCCTTCCGGCATCAAGAAAGAATACCTTCCCGTGTCATTAGTGATAATAGGATTTTTTTGTAAAAACTTATCAGCGGGCCATAATTCATATTGATTTTTATCAGGATTTAACCAATATAGTGAAACTTTTGCCCCCTCAATTCTTAATTTACCCTCCTTCATTTGACTGTAAACATATCCTTGAGGGTCTACAAGAGCTGTCATATTAGTTTCTTTTGGAGTTAGTTTTTCGTCCTTATATTCTATAACAGTTGATATGTTGTACTCACCTTCAGTTTCAGGGGCCGTTAAGGTTGCTTTATAAACTCCATCTATTGCCTGAACATAAACAAATTTCTTAATCAATAAAGAGTTTTCATCGGACGATGACGAATTTTTCCCGACCGAATCAGCAAGTGAAGCAGTTGAAACTTTTGACACAAACCCTAAAACATTATTTTTTGTTTGACTGGTAGCAATTCTTTTTAAGGTTAAAAATCCTATTATGCTTTTTGCAGGCTTATCGGGTTTTATCACCAATTGTATTTGTCTACCAACAACAGTATTAATTGTTTGTTGAATTTGTCCTAATTGATCAACTAAAACAGACGTCCTGTAATCAACCAGTTCGCTTCCATCCCTTACAAAAACAATGTCTGTAGGAATTTTTTTCTGAGCCTCAACGGTTAATTGAGCCAATGGCACCCCTTTAACTGCAGCAAATTTATTAATTGCTAAAATTTCACTTGGACTCAAAACTGTTTGCGTTAATCCCGGCAAATACATTTGGACACCGCTTAACTTTTGAACGTTTGAAAAGTTTTCAACATTCACGCCCAATGCAATTAAAGTATCTTTAAATTTAGGAATTCTATCAGTAAAGAAACTGACATCCGAACTTATTGGGTCTAATAAAAACCCGCTTAATGGATTTATTTCAATAATATTTTGCTGTTGTAAAGCAACTGGAGCTTCTTGTGGCACTGATTCAGTTATTGGTGGATAAGAAATTTGTTGTGGTTTGGCGGGCGGAGTAAAAATGTTAATAATTTGTTCAACTTGCTGAGCAACCTGCTGCGGAACATTTATTATATTCTCGACTATGGTTGGAGTTGTAGGCGAGGAAGGGGTTTCAGTCGTTGATTGAGTTGGAGTTGAAACATCATATGTGCTACCTCCACTATTCGATGAAATTTTAACACTTTGAGAAGCAATGGTTTCACTGTTTGAGACAGAATCGGTTGAATAATACCTAATGTATCCTGTACTGCTAAACGTTACCGGAGTTGCATAAACGTTGTTTGGTAAACAGGTGTCTTGTGCGCTAACGCAGTAGTATGTGGTTAGGCACCCCGAGCCCGAACCATCACTGCATGATAATGTGACGGTGACGTCGGGAATGGATAAATTACCAAAGGTGTAGCTTCCGGCACTTGCTGTGGTAGCTGGACTGGCGGTGTCTAATGTGAAGCTTCCCATAGCGGTCCAGCTGGAAGTAGTTATGCCATCATTGTTTTGAGCACACCAGTAATACGTGCCATCGCTACCAATTGACGAACCATTGGCCCAAGTTGTATCTTCGTTGTTGTCTGACGTTGCTGATGATGTGCCCGAGGCAATGATGTTTGTGCTATTAACACAATCGGTGAGAGACGAAGATGAAATCCGATAACCCGTAACGCCCGTGTCACCTGTGTCTGAGTCAGAATAATTTGCCGATAAGGTTGGTGTTGTGTCGTTGGTGCTTGTTGCGTTAGCTGGACTGACGATGGTTGGGGCATTGGGAGCGGCATTGGTGCTTAAGGTGTATGTAAGATTTTCGTTGGTGTCTACTGTGTCTGCGTTTGTACCGTCCGAACAAGCGATGTATACACTCTTTGAGCCGTCAGCTCCAAGGTCGGATAAGGTGCAGGATTGACTGGTTGTACCATCGCCTGTGCAATCGTCGTTGTCGGACATGTTCGCGTATGTTTCGTCAGTTGTTGAAGCACGACAATACGCATTTTCATTGGTGGTGAATGTGATAGTTGGAGTTGTGTCGGAAATAGTGGAACCCGATGCAGGGCTAATGCTTGATGGAACAGGTGGTGTTGTATCTATCGTATAGGCTAAGTCCTTATTTGTAGCACCATCGTCTGCATTATTGCCATCTGTGCAAGCAATATGCACACTCTTTAAACCATCTGCTCCGAGATCCGACAAAATACAGGATTGACTGGTTCCACCATCACCCGTGCAATCGTCGTTGTCGGACATCGTAGCATATGACTCGTCGGATGTTGAAGCACGGCAATATGCCCCCTCGTCGGTGGTAAAAGTTATTTCAGGAGTGGCGTCTGAAATAGTTGAGCCGGTTGCAGGCGAATGACCACTTTGAAAAGGAGGTAAGCCAAGAGTATATGTTAAATGAGTATTTGTTAAATCAGTATCCATAAATTCACCATCAGAACAGGCGATGTAGATATTATTTATACCTACTGAAAAGCCAGGATTACAAGCAGGAGTAGTTGTCCCTGGATTAGCACAACTAACATCGTTAGCCATGTCTGGATATGATTTGTCCGATGTTGAAACTCGACAAGTTGCATTTTCATCAGTAATAAAATCAACTGTTTGCGAAGCATTTACAATGGCCGAACCGGTTACGGGGGTGTGACTTTTTTGGGTTGGCGCAAAAAAATTCCAATTCGAATTATTTCCGCTGTTAAATGTGTTAGTATGAGTGGGCGCACTTCCGCCAGAAGCATTTGAATCTTTTACATCCCCCCAACTTATCGTAAAAGAGCCACTGGAGCTGACTAAGTTCCACTGCGATCCGGGGCTGTTTGACACAAGATTAACTCTATCATTATCATCATTGCCAGCAATAGTTAATGTACCAGCAACCGAATAAGTTTGCCCAGAATCAAATGTAAACACTGTGTCAGAATTATTGGATGTGTCCTGCAAATAAAGATTAGAATAGTTCCCATAAGTAACATTAACAGAATTAGTAAACTTTACTGTATTCCCGGAAGCAGATGCGCTTAATTGGAAAGCTCCTCCCATGCCAGAAAAAGGATGTGATGTCCCTGTATAAGTAAATACAGAACTGCTGCTCTGAGTCCAATTACCACTTGTTCCGGCAGTAATTGATGCTACGGTCGCGCTTCCATTGTTAATAATGGAAGCGGCTTCATCAAAAGTCATTTGGCTTATATTAATGTTTGCACCAGAACCTATGTCCGAACCAGATCCAGTAACGCGCGCATTGCTTATTGTGCCGCTTCCATAAGTGTGCGCGGGTAAATACATTGCACCATACAGCGTGCCATTCACAGTTAGGCTATCTATGATTGGAGTTAGAGAATTTGAGTTTGTGTAGGTCCCAGCTATAGTAAGATAAGTAATCGATGATAATTCGGCATACAAATTGCCGGTACCAACCAAAGAAACTGAGGCAGCTGATATTGAGCAATTATTTCCCACCGTTAAACTTCCATTAATTGATAAAGGATTCGCACCAATTAAAGAAGCGCCCCCGGGAGAATTAAGTTCGACACTAAGTGCATTTGCGGAACTATCAAGAGTAATAGTTGGATTGCTTGAATTGCCATCGATAAATACATCATTAGATCCGGTAGGTGGCTGATTGTGATACTCCATAGTACCTCCGGAAGTTGTTGCCCAGTGTCCCCCATAATTGCTCCAATCCCCGTTACCACCGACCCAATAATATGCAGCCCCAGGGTCGACAATGTACTCAATTTTTACATTTCCTATTGCTTTTAAATAAAATATGTCAGATTTACCTTCGAGTTTAGTAAGCAAAATTCTGTATCGCGAATGGTTTTTTATGTTTTCAAACACGCCAATTAGTTTTCCTGATTTTTTGTCATAGGCTTCAACTCGCGCAGGTTCGTTGAAGTTTGTGGGTTCGGCTTCAATTGTAATGTCTTTTGTATTATCGAGTTCTTTTGCAAAAGTGGCTTCAATGTATTGACCATTAGTTAATTCTACATATTTTCCTTCAACTGCAACAACTTTGTCATATACATCCTCCACAATATCCCTATTTCTATCCAGCTTAAAGGCTTTCGAAACTAAAATAACTTCAAAAGTCTGCGTTGACAAATGAGGAACCGTCCACTCAACATAATCAAGTTTACCATTATTGTCGGTGTCATAAGTGTTAAATGCAACCTTTTTATCGCTTTCATTTTTCCAATTAATTTTAATTTTAGATTCCTGTCCAATTTTATAATACTCAGGAATTTTCGTACCCGCTAAAACATCTGTCATTTGCGCCGATAAAAAAGACTTGTCTATGTTTCCGTCCGACACTGTAATAATTTTTCCGGTGCTTGTTTTTTGTTCGATTATTGTCGGAGCAGGAATTTCGTAATCAATTTTAATTACATCTGACAATGTTTTTTTCGACAAATCAACAATAATTGCATTATTTGTTCTTTTAATTTCTTGGGGATAAAACAAAATTTCGGTCGCTTTCTCGATTGCATTTTTTAAACTAGCATCCAAACTACCCCTCATAGCAGCCATAAAAAATCTGGAAAAACCTCCAAACATGCTGGCCAAAAGGGATTTGGGTTGGTTTGCAGCAGCAATGTGATTTCTTTGAGCTAAAGTTAATTGTTCTTGAGAGGGTGTCTTTATTATGTTTTCTGCTTCATTATTAGTTACGGATGTAATTTTAATTTTACTTGATTGCCTGGGCAACTTAACTAAATAATTTTGTTTTGTAACGTCTGATTTATTAATAAGAACAGAAAATTTTACAGGCCCTCCGCCAGCCACTATAACAGCCTGCCTAACAGTTTTAGCCGACTGAATAACTGCCACCTGATTTGTGGGAGTGGGTTGTAAAAATACATTCACAAAAAGCAAAGTCAAACTTACAGCAAAAATCAATGCAAAAACACCTGTCGTTTTAGGCCCCATTGGCGTAAGAAAAAATTTTGCAAGTTGAGAATCTTTAAAATTATTTTCTTCCATTCAATAATTATACATTAAACAAAAAAAAATAGAAGTGGAAAACTTCTATTTTTTAAATGTTGATATTTTTTATTTTAAATACTTTCCTGTGTGACTCGCCTTAATTTTGGCAATATCTTTTGGAGTGCCTTCGCCGATTATTTTTCCTCCTCCGTCGCCGCCTTCGGGACCCAAATCAATCAACCAGTCAGCGCATTTTATAAAATCAACATTGTGTTCAATCACAAGCACCGTATTGTTTTTCTCAACAAGACCTCGCAAAACATAAATCAATTTTTTAATGTCATCAAAATGAAGCCCCGTTGTCGGCTCATCTAAAATGTACAATGTTTTGCCTGTGCCTTTTCTTGAAAGTTCGGTTGCAAGTTTTACACGTTGGGCCTCACCACCCGAAAGCGAAGTTGCCGCCTGCCCCAATTCAACATAAGACAACCCGACTTCTTTTAATGTTTTCATTTTGTCATAAATTCCCGGCACGTTTTTAAAAAATTCCATTCCTTCCTCAACTGTCATTTCCAAAACTTCGGCAATATTTTTGTCTTTATAAGCAACTTCCAAAACTTCCCTGCTATACCTTTTTCCTTGGCATTCTTCGCACTCAACATAAATGTCTGGCAAAAAATACATTTCAACTTTTTTCTGTCCCTGCCCTTCGCAAGCTTCGCACCTCCCACCCTTCACATTAAAACTAAACCTGCCCGCAGAATAACCACGTACTCTTGCTTCTTTTGTTTTGGTAAAAATGTCCCTAATGTACGAAAAAGCTCCAGTGTATGTTGCAGGGTTTGACCTTGGTGTCCTGCCAATTGGCGACTGGTCAACCAAAACAACTTTGTTGATGTTTTCAACTCCTAAAATTTCTTTGTGTTTACCCGGCTCATCTTTTGCTCTGTAAAATTTCCTCAACAACGATTTTGCTAAAATATCATTTACTAATGACGATTTTCCCGAACCCGAAACTCCTGTCACGCAAACAAATTTTTCCAAGGGGATTTTAACATCAACATTTTTTAAATTATGCTCTTCAGCCCCTTTTATTTCTAAATATTTTTGATTTTTATCTTCTTTGCTTTTTTTCTTTCCATCATCAATTTCAACACTTAATCTACCTGATAAATATTTTCCGGTTAAGGTGTCAGCTTTTAAAATTTCTTTATATGTCCCCTCAAAAACAACTTTCCCTCCATGCTTACCTGCCCCAGGCCCAATGTCAACAATCCAATCAGCCACTTTCATTGTTTGCGGATCATGTTCAACAACAACAACTGTGTTTCCCAATTCTTTCAATTTTACCAATGTGTCAATTAATTTGTGTTGATCCCTTGCGTGTAAACCGATTGAAGGCTCATCTAAAATATATAAAACGCCCGACAACTTTGAGCCAATTTGTGTTGCTAAACGAATTCTTTGTTCTTCTCCTCCCGCCAATGTACCTGCTTTACGCGACAAAGTTAAATAATTTAAACCAACGTCTGTTAAAAATTGTGTGCGGTCAATTATTTCTTTTAAAATTGGCCCACAAATTTTTGTATCTCCAACATTTAATTTCTTACCTAATGCGCTAAAAAATTCTTTAACTTTTTCAATTGGTAATTCACAAACTTCGTCAATGGACAAACCATCAACAGTTACAGCTAGAACTTCTGACTTTAATCTTTTACCTTTGCACTTCGGACAAACTTTAATTACCATGTATTGTTCAATTTCTTGGCGCGTCCAATCAGAATCGGTTTCGTGATATCTTCTTTCCAAATTTGCAATCACACCTTCAAAGCCACCTTCACCCGCAGATTTATCTCCATACATAATTATATCGACAATTTTTTGTGGCAATTCGCCAATTTCTTCATCAAGAGAAAAATTATGCTTTTTTGACAACTCCAAAAGCATTGAGTAATAATATCCTTGCCTGCCAACTTTGTGCGAAGCCCGGCTCCACGGCCAAATTGCGCCTTCTGCAATTGTCAGCTTTTTATTTGGAATAACCAATTCTGGGTCAACTTCAAGTTTTTCCCCAAGGCCGGTACATTCAGAACATGCACCATAGGGGTTATTAAAAGAAAATAATCTTGGCTCAAGCTCAGGCAAAGAAATTCCGCATTCTTCACAGGCAAAATGTTCAGAAAAAATCAAATCCTTCTCCGTATCATTATCTTGACCAATAATTACAATACCCTTGCCAAGTTTTAAAGCAGTTTCTAATGAATCAACTAATCGCGAACGGTCCAATTCTTTATTTAAAATTAATCGGTCAACAACAACTTCAATGCTGTGCTTTTTTTGTTTGTCTAAAACTTTTTGCAGCGCCTCTTCAATTTGCAGAATAAATCCATCAAGTCTTACGCGCACAAAACCTGCGCGTTGAATTTCTTCCAAAACTCCGTGATGTTCACCCTTTTTTGCCCGTACAACTGGCCCTAAAATAACCAGCTCTTTATTTTTTGGAAGTTTTGTAACCTGGTCAACAATTTGATCAATAGTTTGACGTGAAATTAATTTTCCGCATTTTGGGCAATGTGGTTTGCCAATTCTTGAATACAAAAGTCGTAAATAATCATAAATTTCTGTTATTGTACCAACAGTCGAGCGGGGATTATGTGTTGATTTTCTTTGGTCAATAGAAATTGCGGGGCTTATTCCTTCAATTTTATCAACATCGGGTTTATCAATTACACCTAAAAATTGCCTGGCGTAAGCTGACAAACTTTCAACATATCTTCGTTGACCTTCTGCATAAAGTGTATCAAAAGCCAGCGATGATTTGCCAGAGCCTGAAAGCCCGGTAATTACAATCAACTTATTTTTGGGCAAATCCAAATCAATGTTTTTCAAATTATGAACCCTTGCCCCTCTAATTTTTATGAAATTATCCATACTATAAAGATAGTGGCTAATTATACTACTTTATTTTGCCCATTTCAAGGGTAAACAAAAAGCGTCCCCGTTTAGCGGGGGTGCTTCTCTTTTTTTATAATTATGGAGTAACTACCAGATTAACTCCAAGATTTAGCGTTCCGGTTGCGCCACCTTGCGAAATAATAATTGGCAAATAACCGGAGTATGTTTTAATCTGATTACCATTTAATAATGGAAGATAGCTATCATTAAAATATAAATTTAACGTTTTATTTCCTGTTGCTGATCCGCTCAGTCCCCCTAAAATTCCATAGGTTGGGAAACCGTCTCCATATCCATATACACTGAATGAATATTGACCATTCCCAACAATTGTTGTGCTAAAATTTTTATTTCCTTGTCCGTGAGGCATGGTCATACTAATTGTGCAAGGACTTAATGAATAAACAACTCCATTAACCGTAATCGGAGAACAGGTAGCTAGAGTGGTACAATTTTGGGTTAAAACTGGCGTCCCTCCAATGCAACCATTGGGTAATGAAGTTTGTATATTTCTTGATTGAGTGTTGCCAGAACATGCTCCCCAATCAGAATAAGTAAAAGAAGAACAAGTTGTTTGTGGACCGGAAGACACAATTGTAAAAGGAAGGCTCCATGCTTGAACATCGGTGTTTGGAGTATTAACAATTCCTCCACCGGAAACATAAATTAAATAAGTGCCGGCCGAAAAATCAGAAGGAATCGTCCAACTGTATGAAGACGTCCAGGCATGATTTCCACCAATAAACATAACAAAGCTGTCTGTTTTTCCAGATTCACGACGAATTAGTTGCAAAGATTGACCACTTTGAGAAAAATCTGGCTCAGATAATGTAATAGTTAAAACAGACCCAACCCCATAAGTTCCTCCTGCAGGACTTAAAAAATTAACTGTGCGAGTCGGCGCGGTAATTGTAAAAAAATTATTACTGGCATCTGAATAGGTTTGTCCATTAACTTCTATTTTTACTTCTGCTTTATATTTTCCTGCAGGAACACTTGAAGGCACAGTAAACTGATAAGAGCCCGCATGAGAAATTGCACCTGATGTTGTTGCCAAATAATTTCCTGGAATATAATATTCTTGCCCCGATTCACTCCTTAATCTTACTGTCGAAACATCTGACGCCGAAATACCTACGGTTGTCCAAGAAATATTTTGCATTGACCCCACCTGCCATGTTTCTGTGCCACTATTGGGCGAAGTAATGGTAATTGATGGCTGAGTCGTTGAGCACGTTTGCCATCTTGTTGGTATATTTGTCGTAACTCCGCAATGATTCAAATCATTAACGTCCCTTATTTGCTTCCCCGTGTTAACCTGACATGCTTGCCATTCACCAATTTTCCAATTAGGAGTACAATTGCATTTTCCGTCATATAAAATCGTGATGCCGGCACTTGTTGCAACGCATTTATTGCAATAAGTTTTCCCATCATTACCACATACTCCAGGACAATCTGCTGTACAAACAAGAGGTTGAATTTTCGAGCATCCATAGAGTTTGTTTAACTTTGCGCGGGTTGAGGGACCAAAATAACCTGTTCCTCTTTTCAAATTAGATGGCTTTAAAATTTCATCAGCAAATTCTTCTTGGAATTCAACAATTGCAGCAGCAAGCTGTTCATGAAATACTGTTGCTTTTATAGAAGAACCTGCTGTTCCCGGTTCATCAATATTCAAATCATAAAGACCCCTTTCAGCAAGTACTTTTTTAAGAGCAACCACATCATTATCAGCTGTGTTTGAAGCACGGGCACCTCCACCCATCCCCCCACTTCCAACTCCTAAATTTACATTAAAATTGTGACACCACAATGCTTGCGTTGCACCTTGCTGGCCTTGAAGCGCCTGTAATTGTGCCTGCAATGCTTGTATTTGCGCCATTAATTGGGCAATTAGCGACGAATTATCGGCTGTTTGTGCACCAACAAATCCGCTAAAACCCAAAACTGCTATTGCTAAAACAGCTACCACTAAAAAAGACCTACTTTTCATTTTATTTTTATAATTTTTAATAATTAAAAACATTATTCAATAATACCATCTTTTCAAAAAATCGTCAAAATATTTTCATAAATTAAAAGCCGCCAGACGCGATGCAGAGCATACGCGTACAGGCGGCCATTGTTGAGAAAGTTCAAACCCGGTAAGGAAGCTGAGTGTCCTCAGGCAGTTCTTCTCCCTTGTAAACAGTCATGGGGATAAAACGTCCGGGAACGACAATGTTTGTCTCGTCCGTTTTGACCAACTTAGGAAGATGGTTCCGTTCAAGAAAACACTCGAGACACTCAGTGCAAAGAGCATCTGCATGTTCTTCGTGGATCCAAATTTCCATCCCAGGAATGTGCCCGAAACGCATTCTCCAGGGGAGATGCGGACAACAAGTACAAATTATCTTTACCATAATTATCTCGGTTAAGTTAAATTGTTAAGCAACTAATTTGACTTTACCTTGAAAAAATGACAATTTCAAGGTTTAATGGCTTAATGGATAATATTAGATTTATAAAAGATAAAAACTTTGATGAACTGCCAAAAACGGCCGGAGTGTATTTCCTCGGCACGCCGAAGTCGAAAGACGGAGGCGGCTTTGCTGTTCTTTATATCGGCAAAGCAATAAACATTAAAGACAGGGTTAAAAACCACTTTCAACAACCAAGTTATCGCGACAATTTATACATAAGCAAAGTAAATAAAATTGGTTATTTAGAAACCAGCTCGGAAATTGAAGCCTTGGTTTTGGAAGCCAATTTAATCAAAAAACATCAGCCTAAATTTAATGTAATCTGGCGCGATGACAAAAACTATTTTTATGTCGCTGTTGAAAATAATAAAGAAAAAATTCCCTTCATATATATAACTCATCAAAAAAAACTTGGCCCGGTATACATTGGCCCTTTTGTAGAGGGTACTGCCCTTAAAAAAACCCTGCGATTTTTAAGAAAAGTTTTCCCGTATTACACCTCTGCAAAACACTCAAAACTCAAATGCACATATTGTCATTTAGATTTGTGCCCGGGCCCGCTAAGCGGGCCCGATGGGACGCTTAGCGTCCCGGCCCTTTTAGAATACAGAAAAAATATTAAAAAACTCATTTTAGTTCTGTCGGGCAAAAAAAGTTCTGTTTTAAGTTCGCTCAAAAAAGAAATGACACAACTGGCAAAATTTAAAAAATTTGAAGAAGCAGGAAAAATTCGCGACCAAATTTATAATTTGCAACAAGTAATGGCACACAGCCACGTTGTGGAAGCTCGAAATCCGAACATCGAAATCCGAAACGCCGGTGAAGCTTTAGCAAAAATTATTGGGTTAAACAGGTCAATAAACAGAATAGAGTGTTATGACATTTCAAACATCCAAGGAAAATTTGCAACCGGGTCAATGGTAGTATTTTCCGGCGGACAACCCAACAAAAACCAATACAAAAAGTTTAAAATAAAACTTGGCGACACTCCGAATGACATTGCAATGCTCAAAGAAGTTTTTAAAAGAAGACTGTCGCACAAAGAATGGACCTATCCTGAAGTAATGTTAATCGACGGCGGAAAAGCTCAATTAAACGCCGCAATAGAAATAAAAGGAAACTCTCCAATAAAAATTATTTCTATTGCAAAAGGCAGGCAAGAGCTTTTTATAGAAGGCAGAGAATCAGCAATTCCCTTAAAAGAATTACCTCAAGAAGTCCGTAATTTAATTTTACAATTAGACGCAGAAGCTCACCGCTTTGCAATTACTTATCATAAGAAATTAAGAAGAGAAAATATTTTAAAATAGACAAGCGTTAAAACTTGTTTTAAAATCAAAAATGTGCTATCATAGTAAAAGATGAAGAAGTTATTATCTCAAATAATTTCTGCTGGACTGGGCCTATGGCTTGCCAGCTTGTTTGTTGAGGGCGTTGCAATTAATGCATACCCCACATCAAACTTTTTCGGTTTTGCGCTGACAGCACAGTGGCAAGTTATTATTGTTTTAGGAATTGTTTTAGGACTCTTAAATTATTTTTTAAAACCACTCTTAAAAACACTATCCTTACCGCTGGAAATAATTTCTCTTGGACTTTTCACAATTGTAATAGACATGGCGCTAATCTGGCTTTTAGAAGTAATTTTCGACGAAATTACCGTGCCATTTATTCTGCCTCTATTATATACAGCCCTAATCATCTGGGGAATAAACATAATTTTAAACTTAATTTTAAACAAGAAATAAAATGAATAGCATTCTTTTTTATACACAAATAGTAACATCTATAATTTTAATTATCTTAATTGTAATTCAACAAAGAGGTTCGGCTTTGGGGTCAAGTTTTGGTGGAGGAGGAGAAGTTTATTCCACAAAGCGCGGAGCTCAAAAAAAAATATTTTACGCCACAATAGCAATTGCAACTCTTTTTCTTGTTTTGGGCGTATTGAACATATTAATTCCATAGCAAATGGCAAAGTTTCCTAAGTTTTCTCAGTGGAAACAACTTTTTAAAATACTGCGAGGATCTGAAAGGATTATTTTTTTAATTCTCGCTGTTTTAGCTGTTGTTTCTGCAACATATCTTACCGTTAATTTTTACATAAATAACACAAAAATGTCTCCCGCTTATGGCGGAGAATACACAGAAGGTTTGGTTGGCCAACCAAGATTCATAAACCCAATTTATGGAGAAACAAACGACATTGATCGCACCCTAATCAACCTTACTTATTCCGGCTTAATGACTTATGATAATAATGGAAAAATAGCTACCGACCTGGTAAAAGATTATAAAATTTCAGAAAATGGCAAAATTTACACCTTTCAATTAAAAAATAATCTTTTCTGGCAAGATGGCACACCCCTTACGGCTGACGATGTTATCTTCACAATAAAAACAATAAAAAACTCTGACTACAAAAGCCCGTTGCGTGCCAATTGGTTAAATGTGGAAGCAGAAAAAATTTCAGATAACTCTTTTTCTTTTTCCTTGGGTTCGCCATATAATTCTTTTCTGGAAAATTGCACGGTCAAAATTATTCCTCAACACATTTGGAAAAATGTTTTGCCGGAAAATTTTTCTTTGTCCTTATATAATTTACAACCAATCGGATCAGGTCCATATATTCTTACTAATCTTCAGGAAGGAAATGCCGGCTTTATAAAAAGTATAGCACTTTCATCCAATCCAAAGTATCATGACAAAAAACCCTATATATCTAAAATAAATTTTAACTTTTTCGGCAATAAAAACGATTTGACAATCGCCGCCAACCAAAAAACGATAGAAGGTTTTTCTGTTTCCGACCTAGATGACAATCAAGCTTTGGCAGAAAAAAATGTCCGACAAGGATGGACACAGGAAGAAAAATTTAAAGTTTACAATTTTTCATTGCCAAGATATTTTGCTGTGTTTTTTAACACTAATCCACCAACAGGAGTGTCTCAACTTTTATCAGACAGTAACACAACCAAAGCACTTAATTATTCTGTAAACAAGGAGGAACTAATCAAAAAAATAGGCGAAATTTATAAAGAAAGTCCTACTGTAGTTAATTCTCCAATTTTACCTGATTATTTTAATTATTCCGACCCCAAAATTTATTATAATTACGATTTAAGTTTGGCCAACAAACTTTTGGATAAATCGGGCTATAAATACCTTGAGGGCAGTACCATTCGCTCAAAAACCAACAATAAAAAACCCGCTTTCCAATTTGGAAGTTATTTATCAATCGGCTCTAAAAGCAGCGAGGTTACAAAGCTTCAGGAATGCTTATCAAGGCTAGATGACAATTTCAAGAATCTTTTAGCAACAGAAACAAACGGAAAATATGGAGAATCAACCGCTAAAGCAGTAACTGCTTTTCAAGAAAAATATTTAGCCGGCACTAAAAGTACGGGCGAAGTAGGTTCGGGTACAAGACAAAAACTTAATGAATTATGCTTTGCCAACCAAAGCAGCACCATTCCGTTACAATTTACCCTAACAACAGTCAACCAACAAAAATTAATAGACACCGCTAATTTACTGAAAGATTATTGGCAAAAAGTTGGAGTAACGGTTGTTGTTAAAGCCATTGATGCCTCTGAATTGAAAGACACTATTAAAAATAGAGATTATGATGCATTGCTTTACGGCCAAGCATTGGGAAGCATTCCTGATTTATACCCATTTTGGCACTCAACACAAATAAAAGATCCGGGTTTAAACCTTGCGAGTTATCAAAACAAAACAGCCGACCAACTACTTAAAGATGCAAGAGAAGTTGCCGATGAACAAGTGAAAATAAAAAAGTACGAAAGTCTGCAAGATGTAATTCTTGGCGACGCCCCTGTTTTGCTTTTATACAATCCTGATTATATTTACTGGGTGTCAGGAAAAATAAAAGGAATCGACACTACAAAAATAATTGACCCCGCCAAACGTTTCTCAAATATTATTAACTGGTATATAAAAACTAAAAGAGTATGGAAATAGAAAATATCGACATAACAAATTTGAAACCAAACATAAGAACACTGCAAGAAATTAAAGGATTACTTTATGACAAAAAATGGGGAGAAACAGCTCCTGATAATTTGGAATTATACTATATGTATAGGGTTTTAAAACAAGAAGATGGTTTAAGATATGATGTAACTATTATCCCCGCAAAAATGCTTGGCTCGGAATTTGTGAAAACAAAAGGACATCAACATCAAGGTTTTTATGGAGAAATTTATGCGGTTTTAGAAGGCGAAGGATATTACTTATTCCAAAAAGGCGATGGAGAAAAAATTGAAGACGTTTGTGTTGTAAAAGCCAAAAAGGGTGACATTATTAAGGTTCCCGCTGGCTATGGACACGTGACGATAAACCCTTCAGAAACTGACGATTTAAAAATGGCAAATTGGGTTGATTTGCAAGACAAAGGAAATTTTTCATTGTTCGAAAATTTGCATGGAGCTTGCTATTACTATGTTAAAGAAAATGGCGAGGCAAAGTGGATTAAAAACGAAAACTACAAGTTTGTGCCAGAATTAAGATTCGAAGAACCGTTAAAAGCAATTCCTGAAGACCTAGAATTTCTAAAACAAAAATAAATTGCGGATGTGGCGCCTGCCTGTCTGCAGGCAGGCAGGGAATTAGCAAGTTTTGCCCGGGTGATGAAATTGGCAAACATGTACGCTTCAGGAGCGTATGTCGAAAGACTTGCGGGTTCAAGTCCCGCCTCGGGCACAAATAAAAACCTCAATAAAATTAAAAAACTCAAAAAATTCACCCAGTTAAATAATTTCACAGAGTGAAATTAAAATCTGAAAGATTTTATTTAACCAGGGTAAAATAAAAATATGATTACACAAAGACGTCCTGCTGGACCCAAAGGGTACCAGGGACAAAGACCCGGACAAAATTTCGGGCAACAAGCCAACCCATCTCAAACGGGCTGGCACGAAATGTCGGTACCCAAAAAACAATGGCGTCCGGACAACACATTAAAAATCATTCCTCTGGGAGGATGTGAAGAGGTCGGAAGAAACATGACCTGTTTTGAATATGGCAAAGACATTGTCATTTTAGACATGGGTTTGCAATTCCCCGAAGAAGACATGCCCGGAATTGATTATGTAATTCCAAATGTAGAATATTTGCAAGGCAAAGAAAAAAACATTCGCGGAGTTATATTCTCACACGGCCACCTTGACCACATTGGAGCAGCTCCCATTTTGCTCAACAAATTAGGCAACCCACAAATAATTGGCAGGCCTTTAACTTTAGAAATGGTAAAACATCGAGTTGAAGACACTTATAAGGGAGCTTCAAAAAAATTAAAAACAACTTACATAAAAGACATTCAAGACAAAATTAGTCTTGGAGCTTTTACTTTAACTTTTTTTCAAATTGACCACGCCATTATGGATGCAGTTGGAGTTATTTTAGAAACACCGGTTGCAACAGTAATACATCCTGGAGACTGGACTCTTGAAAAAAATCCAATTGGCAGGCAAGCCTTGTCTTATGACCACCTTTCAAGGTTAAAAAGGCCAACAATTTTAATGCTTGAAGCATTAGGTTCAACCAACTCTAAAGAACCGGTTACTGAAGAAGAAATGTTGAAAAATCTTCACATGCTAATAACCAATGCCCCGGGTCGCACAATAATTGCAACCTTTTCTTCTCAAGTTGAAAGAATAAAACAAATAATGGAGTTTGCAGCTGCAAACAACAAAAAAATTGCCCTAGACGGATTTTCAATGAAATTAAACGTTGAACTGGCAACAAAACTTGGCTACATTAAAATTCCAAAAGGCGTAATAATTCCAACAGACAAAACTCGCGACTACCCAGACAACAAAGTAATTATCATTTGCACCGGCGCGCAAGGCGAAGAAATGGCCTCGCTTTCAAGAATTGTTGCGGGAAACCACCGCTTTATTAAAATTAAAAAGGAAGACACAGTTGTTTTTTCATCATCTGTAATTCCTGGCAACGAACGCACAGTTCAGCGCGTAAAAGATAATTTGTACAGACAATCAGACAATGTTTACCACTCTGACATTATTGATGTACACATTTCAGGGCACAGCAACATTGCAGGCATTAAACAAATGCTCAGCGAAATTCGCCCCGACTACTTTATTCCTGTTTACGGAAACCACTACATGCTGAAAGAAGGTTCTAAAATTGCTCAAGGAATGGGTTTTAGAAAAGACAGAATAGTTGTGCCAGACAACGGCTCAATTATTAAATTTGACGGCAGAGAAGTTGAGGTGATGAAAGAAAAAGCCCCAACAAATTATGTTTATGTTGATGGTTTAGGAGTTGGTGATGTTGGCGAAATTGTTTTGCGCGACCGCCAAGCATTGGCTGAAGACGGAATGTTTGTTATTGTTACTATAATAGACAAACAAACAGGTCGGGTAAAAGGTAGCCCCGACATTATTTCACGAGGATTTGTTTATTTGCGCGAATCAAAAGATTTGCTTACTCAAACAAGAAGAAAGGTTGTTGAAATTGTAGACAAGTCAGCCGGACATGGTGGCGCCATAAACTGGACCTATGTTAAAGATGAAATCCGCAACAAAATCGGCGACTTCCTAGCCACCAAAACCAGCCGTCGTCCAATGATTCTCCCCGTCGTCATCGAAGTCTAATTATTATTAAAATTAAAAAAGCATGAGGATATTTTCAGGGATCCGCCCAACTGGCGGACTGCACATAGGAAATTATTTAGGAGCAATGAAGCAATGGATTGCTTTGCAAGAAAAAAACGAATGCGTTTTCTGCATTGTTGATTTGCATGCAATGACCACTCCATACGACCCAAAAGAATTACAAAAAAACATTCTGGACACAACAGCAGTTTATTTGGCTGCCGGAATTGACCCGGAAAAATCAGTTATTTTTGTGCAATCGGAAGTTAAAGAACATGCCGAACTTGCCTGGCTTTTAGGCACAATTACCCCAATGGGTGAACTTTCACGAATGACCCAATTCAAAGATAAGTCCAAGCAACACAAAGATTACATAAATGCAGGATTATTCACTTATCCTGTTTTAATGGCTGCCGACATTCTTTTGTACAAATCAACAGGAGTTCCGGTAGGAAAAGATCAAGAGCAACATGTTGAACTGACACGCACAATTGCCAAAAAATTTAATCAAAAATTCGGGCAAATTTTTCCTGAACCAGAAACTATTTTACCAAAAGTTGGGGCAAAAATAATGAGTTTAACAAACCCAAAAAGAAAAATGTCTAAATCAGATGAGCCGAAGTCGTGCATTTCACTTTTTGACACGCCGGAAGACATTACTAAAAAAATAATGACCGCTGAAACAGACTCGGGCAAAGATGTCATTTACAATGTCACAAAAAAACCCGGCATTTCTAATTTGCTTACCATCTATAGCCTTATATCAAGCAAAGATATAAAAGAAATAGAGAAAGAATTCAAGGGCAAAGGTTATGGAGACTTCAAAAAATCTTTGGCAAATGCGCTTGTAAATTATTTAGAACCATTTCGCAGAAAACAAAAAGAATTATTGACGCGCGATGTTTACGTAAAAGACATTTTACAAAAAGGCGCCAGCCGAGCTCAAGTAATTGCACAGACTACAATGGCCGAGGTTAAACAAAAAATGGGATTATCCTAATAATATTATATTGTGGCATTATGTTTTTGTAAGATACCCTAATTCTCACACCTGTAGGATTTGTGGGATAATATAAAAATATTATAAAATTATTTTTCAAACAAAAAATCCCCGTGAAAACGGGGATTTTTATTTGCATTTTATTCGAAAGATTCTATGTTAATATTTATAGCTGACTTCCAATCAATTTCGTAATAACTGTGAAGCAAATCGCTAATGTACTTTTTCAAAAATTCATATCTTTCCTTTGTTTTGGCTTCAAACTTTATTGTTATATATGGCCCATTTTGTGAATACCTAATCACAAACATTGAATCTTCAAAATTTACTCTTACCCCATCGCCAGCTCTTTCGTCAGAAATAATTTCGGCTTCAGGAAATTTTTCTTTCGCCACAATAGCCAAATCATTCATTAGAGAAACTTTTCTGTCATCCGAACAAAAAACTTTTATTTCGGGGCTTGAAATGTATTTTGGCAAGTCGTCAACAATTTCTGAAAGAGTTTTTTCTGTATCTCCCAAATATTCTAATAAATACAAGCATGAATAAATCCCATCATCATGATTGTAAAAATCCCTTGAAAAGAAAAAATGCCCTGAAAGCTCACCAATAAAAGCAGCTCCGACTTCCTGATTTTTCTTCATTAAAAAAGCATGACCGGTTCGCCACATAAAGGGTTTTCCTCCTTCCCTTAAAATTGTTTCTTCAACCACTTTAGAACAAAGCGTGTTGTACATTATTATTTCTCCGGGATGTTTTCTTAAAACGCTTGTTGCAAAAACAGCCAACAAAACATCATTCCAAATTATGTTGCCTTTTTCATCGGCAATTCCTATTCTGTCGCCATCGGCATCAAAAGAAAGACCAATGTCTGCTTTTTCTGAAATTGTTTCTTTGGCCAATCTTTCCGCTAAAACAACATCTGTCGGATCGGCTGTTCCAAGTGGAAAAGAAGGGTCAATTTTACAATTTTTCTCCACAACTTCAAACCCTGCCTGTCTTAAAATTTCCGGCACAATTTCGCCCGATGTCGAACAGGCCGGGTCTACAACTACTTTAAGTTTCTTCTTAAAATTAAACCTTTTCAACAACTCATCAAAATATGCTTGCCTTACATTTATTTCTTCTATGTTTCCGTGAGTTGGTGCTTCCTCAAATTCATCGTTTTCCACCATTTTCCTGTTTTCCTGTATGCCTTCGGTAACCGTTGTTTCAGAAAAATCAACAGCCAACTTAAGGCCATTATACTCTGCCGGATTGTGGGAGGCAGTAATGTAAATCCCTCCTCTGCAATTTAAAAAATATTGGCTCCATCTGAAAGTTCCTATGAGCTCCATTCCGATGTTTACAACATCAAGTCCGGCCCAACTTAAGCCCCTAGCAGCAACCTTGGCATATTCTTTACTGGTTTGTCTGCAATCATGCCCTACAACCGCCTTTTGGACTCCACGACGCTTTAAAACAGTGCCATGGGCCTTAGCAATTGCTTCTACAACCTCAGGAAACAAGTCTTCGCCAACAATCCCCCTTATGTCATAACCCCTAAACATATTTGGATTTACTTTCATTGTAATTTTAGTTAAATGTTATACTTTTAATGATTTATAGATTATCCCACCAATGCCTTGCTTTTTCAAGAGCTTTCTGGTATGATAATACATAAATCAAAACCATTATGCAAACATACGAATTAACATATATTATTTCACCCGAGACAACTTCAGAGGAAGCTAATGCAAAAGCAAAGGAAATTGAATCTTTAATTGTTGAAAGAGAAGGGACAATTTTAAAACAATTTTCGCCAACTGCCAAAACGCTTTCTTACCCTGTCCACGGCAAAGCTTCCGGTTTTATGGGAGTTTTAGAGTTTCAACTTGAACCTGAAAGACTTTTAGAAGTTAAAGACTTTATCGTAAAAAATAAAAATATTTTACGCCACATAGTTATAATAAAAGGCGCAACTGAGTTAAAAAAGGATAGAAGGTCTAGGGATTTCTTCGACAAAATAGAAATAAAGTCAGCAGAAATAGTACCTGCCTCCATTGAAAACTTCGGTGTGGCAAAGGAAGAAAAACCTGTAATCGAAGAAAAAGTCGCACAAGTAGCACCAGTTGAAAAAGCCAATCTTAAAGATATCGAACAAAAATTAGAAGAAATATTAGGAGAGTAATCACAAATATACGAATCAAAATCAATATACGAATTACGATATTTGTATATTCGAAAAAATTTGTATATTAGCGACCACTCCAAATTAATGAATTTAAACAAAGCATTTGTTTTGGGAAACGTCACAAAAGACCCTGAAGTTAGGGCATTGCCATCAGGTCAACAAGTAACAAGTTTTAGCATCGCCACAAACCGATTTTATACATCGGGTGCTGGCGAAAAAAAACAAGAAGCCGAATTTCACAACATTGTATGCTTTGGAAAATTAGCTGACATTTCAGCAAGATATTTAACAAAAGGTTCATTAGTTTTGATAGAAGGACGGATTAAAACAAGAAATTGGGTTAATGCACAAGGAGCTAAACAATACAAAACAGAAATTATTGCTGAAACAATGCAATTGGGGCCAAAAGGAAGTGGGGCGCCAACTCAAGCAGGAGGCAATTCAGGGGGCTACCAAGGCTACAACAACAAACAATCAGCAATGCAAAATCATCCAGATTTACAAAACAATCCGCCAGCTGGCGGAGAAATTCCGGTTATTGAAGAAAATTATATGCCACCAAGCGACAATTCAGACCAAGGACCAGCTTCTTTTGAAGATAATGCCGCAGATGAAATAGACGTTAAAGACATTCCATTTTAAATTAAAAATTAAACATTAAAAATTCGAGTATGTGCTACTTTTGTCAAAAAAATATAGATAATGTGGATTTTAAAAACACAGAGTTGTTGTCCAAATTTATTTCCGGTTTTTATAAAATAAAACCAAGAAAAAAAACCAACTTGTGTTCTTATCACCAGAAAAAGATTGCTGTCGCAGTTAAACGAGCCCGCCAAATGGGTCTTTTAGCCTACACTCCTAAATAGAAACTTAAAAAGCCGGCGCCTTCGGGCGCCGGCTTTTATTTATATTTACTCTTCGGTTTTACCGGTAAAGCCTGATTCAGAAGCCATTTTTCTAATTTTTGCCATAACGTCTTTTCGTTCCTTCAAAAATGTTTTTGCTCCTTCCATACCTTGGCCCATTTTTTCTCCTTCAAATGTAAAGTAACTTCCCGATTGTTTAATAAGCCCCGTGTTTAAACCAACCCTCAAAGCATCACCCGACTTTGAAATTCCTTCGTTGTAATAAATGTCAAACTCTGCTGTTTTAAAAGGGGCAGCCACTTTATTTTTTACAATTTTAGCTTTTACTCTGTTTCCAATAATTTCATCACCTGCTTTTATTTGCGCAGTTCTTGCCAAATTAACTCTTACCGAAGCATAAAACTTTAAAGCCATTCCACCGGGCGTTGTTTCGGGGTTGCCAAAAACCATTCCAATTTTCATTCTTGTTTGGTTTAAGAATATAATCATTGTGTTGGTTTTAGCTGAAATTGCACCCAATTTTCTACATGCTTGGCTCATCATACGAGCCTGCAAGCCCATATGCTGGTCACCAATTTCGCCTTCAATTTCCCTTTGCGGGGTCAACGCAGCAACCGAGTCAACAACAATCACAGCAATTGTGCCTGTTTTAACAAGTGTTTCAACAATTTGCAGGGCTTGCTCACCCGAGTCAGGTTGTGAAATTAAAAGGTCATCCACATTCACCCCAATGCGTTTGGCGTAATCGGGGTCCATTGCGTGCTCGGCGTCAACAAAAGCGCACACACCACCCTTTTTCTGCGCTTCAGCTATTACGTGCAATGACAACGTAGTTTTACCCGACGATTCAGCTCCATAAATTTCAATAATTCTGCCTCTGGGCATTCCACCAACCCCTAAAGCCAAGTCCATTGCAATTGAACCAGTTGGAATTGCATCAACATCAACTGCATGAATTTCACGCATTGTCATTATTGCGCCCTCACCAAACCTTTCTTTAATTTCATCCAGTGCGCTATTCAACGCCTTATTCTCTTTTGGTTTTTCCTCCTTTTTTTCTTTTATTATTTTAATTTCCTTTGTCATTTTATTTTTTTTATAATTATTTATTTACAGTGGCCAACGATTTAACAAATGCGCTAATATCCTCCTTTGAATTAAGATCGTGCGGAGCAAAACTATACATTTTATCATCTGAACCGCAAAAAATCAGATAGTTCATACTACCAGAATTTTTAATTAATGCCATCATTCCAACACCGTTATTATTTTTAAACTTATAAACATCATAATTGTTTGAAAAAAAAGATGATGCTTTTGATTCTAATATAAGCCGATAACCTTCTTTATCTTTAGAATTAGCAGCTTCATTCATCATCTTTTCAGTTGTTGATGATATAAATTCCCAATATTCACAATAATTGAAATCATGGCCAATTTTATCATATGCAAAACGAAAGATATTTTGGTAAAAATTTAACTCATCAACACTCAAGTCTTCGACAGTTTTCTTGTTCGCGCTTGACTTCTTATCCATTATATTTTTTGGCTTCTCGCTTTCAACACTAATGCCCATTTTGAGGCCATTTTGGAATGTATAAGCACACATGCCAGTATTATATGTTGTTATTTTCCCGCAAAAAACATCTTTTTCTTTTCCCCATGGAGAATTAAAAGATATACCATGATGGCTCAATTCAACTTTAACGGTATTTGCCAAGAGGTTACTAAAAATATAATCTGAAATACTATTTTTTTGTTGTTCTGTTTGTTGGAAGTGGAAAATTCGGTTCCACACGCCCCAGCTAAATGGATTCCACCAGGCAGCCGAAACAATGGTTGGCACAACAATTGCCACTACTAAAATTACTATTAAAAACTTAAAATATTTTTGATTCATGTTATTTTTTAGTTCTTTTTACATACGCGTTTTTGTCTCGAGACAAAAACGCGTCTATATCATGATTATTACTTAAAACCAATTTGCCCTTTTGGCTTAATTTTATCTTCTAACAAAAGTCCAAGTGTGTCAAAGATCTCCTTAATTTTTCCATCATACTTTCTTTCCATTTCCATAACTTTTCTCTGCAAAGCTTCATTTGTCGCCAACAATTCCCTTATTTTTGTAAAAGTTCTAATAATTTGTATGTTTACATTTATTGCCCTATCACTATTTAAAACACTTGAAAGCATTGCAACACCTTGCTCAGTAAAAACATACGGAACTTTTCTTAAACCCATTTTGACTGAATTGGATATCACAATTTGTGATTTCCAATTTTCCATTTCATTTTTATCAAGCTGAAACATAAAATCCTCAGGAAACCTCTTTATATTTCTTTTTACTGCCTGATTTAAAACCATTGTCTTAACTCCATAAAGCTCGGCTAGATCACGGTCAAACATCACCTTCTTATTCCGAAGAATATAAATCTTACTGACAATTCTTTCGCTTGGAATTACAACCAACTCCTTCCCCATATTTTTTTCAAAATTAATTTTTAGTTCTAAGGTAAAACACACTTTCCTAAAATGCTTGGCGTACAAATGCCTACACATGGCTCTAAAACAAATCCTAAACAACAAGAAGTAGGCCCCTTGGAAGCCATATCATAAACTTTTTCTTCATTCTTGGCACAGCTTGTTGGTAAACTATTTCCAACATTTTCGCATGTTTCTTCCCAACTTCTTAAACATTTTTGTTTTACCTCGCACCAAGAATATCCGGCCGACCCAATACACCCATGACTGTCCTTATCCCCACCCACAATTGGCGCTGGCACAATCACACTAAAGTTAGCATCACTTGAATCAACTTCTGACTCAAGATACCAAAGAGAAATTTTATACTCACTGCTCGTCACAAAATTAAATCTTGATTGTGTAATAATCGAAGGCACTGTAAAAGAAAATTTGCCTTGGCTTACAGGGATATCTTTTGCAATTCCACCACTAAAATATTGTTCATTTGGAGGACGCGATATTTCTATATTAATTTTATCAATTGGTTTTCCATTAAAACCAATTAGTGGCTTATCCGGCACCGTCCATTTTATTTCATATGTTTTGCCAACCTCCCAAGTTTCGCCACCATTTGGCGAAATTAATTTTATTGGAGAAACTGGTAGTTCCGAGCATTCTTTAAATTCGCATTTGGGGCCTTCGCGACCAACAGCGCTACCATCAGGGCATAATTTTGCTTCCATTGTACAAGTAATTTGTTCCTGTTTTTGGAAGTTAAAAAAGTTGGCAATTTGCCCCCACACTCCCCAACTAAATGGATTCCACCAGGCGGCTAAAACAATAGTTGGCACAACAATTGCCACCGCCAAAATTACTATTAAAAACTTAAAATATTTATTCTCCATATAATTTTTAGTTTATTTTCGCTTCGCTTAAACTTTTTTCCAAGTGCCATCTTCTTGTTCAACAAGTTCTGATTCATCTGGACTGACATCCGGAATATTGGAAATAGAATCATTGGTTTTAATACCCCCACCAACATCACCATAAACTTCACGTGGTTTAGCTCCGTCAGCGGGACCAACAATACCCCTTTCCTCCAAAATATCAATTAAACGCGCGGCCCTGGAATAACCAATTCGCAATCGTCTTTGCAAAAATGAGGCCGAAGCTTTTTTAGTTTCAAAAACAATTTTTTTAACATCCTCAAAAAGCGGGTCTTCATCGGGACCACCAAAAAATTCTGCTCCACCACCTTCTGCGCCTTCAGGTTTTGATGCATGCTCAAGACTTTCTTCCAAACTTTGGCTAAGGGTTGCCTGTGGGTCCCCACATTTTTTACCTTGATCAACAATAAATGCAGCCACTTTTTGGACTTCTTTTTCAGAGATATATGGCCCCTGAATTCTGGTAATTTTTGATGATTTTGAAGACAAGAAAAGCATGTCACCAGCTCCAATTAACTTTTCTGCGCCAGAAGTGTCAATAACAGTCCTTGAATCAATTTGAGAAGAAACTTGAAAAGTTATTCTGCTTGGCACGTTGGCTTTAATTAAACCTGTAATAACTTCAACCGACGGCCTTTGTGTTGCCAAAACCAAGTGAATTCCGGTTGCCCTTGCCATTTGCGCAAGTCGTACAATTCCAGCTTCAAGCTCTCTGCCTTTTGCAGCCATTAAATCGGCCAATTCATCAACAACAAAAACAATATACGGCATTTGAAGCCCTGAAGCAATAATTGATTTATTTGAATTGTACGAACCAATATTTCTTGCAGGAACTTCCGAAAAAACCTCGAAGCGCCTTTCCATTTCACGCGCAAGCCATTGCAATGCGCTTATTGTTTTTTGAGCATCATAAATTACGGGGCACAATAAATGCGGAATATCATTGTAGTGCTGAAATTCAACTCTTTTGGGGTCAACCATAATCATTCGCAAATTATCTGGAGTGCATTTATAAAGTAAACTTAAAATTAAAGTATTTAAGAAAATTGTTTTTCCTGTACCTGTTGCACCTGCAACCAAAAGGTGGGGACCATCGGTAATGTCAGTAAAAACAGCCGATCCCGAAACGTTTCTACCCATAGCAACCGTAAGTGGGCTTGCTGGGTTTTGGTAGGCTGTTTGCGTTATAAGATTTCTTAAAGTAACAATTGACCTGACTTTGTTTGGCACTTCAATTCCAACCAATGATTTGCCTGGAATTGGAGCTTCAATTCTAATAGGATGTGCCGCAAGCGCAAGAGCAAGATTATTAGACAGTGTTGTAATTTTTGAAAGTTTTACTCCTTCGGCGGGCTTAAAAGCATATTGAGTAACAGTTGGGCCAACATTGACTTCGGCCATTTCAACAGGAATGCCAAAATTCTCCAATGTACTTTTAATTATCATCGAATTTTCTTTTATGTTTCCTGAAGTTGGAGCAGCTTCATTTTTATTCAACAAATCAAGTGGAGGCAAAACATATTGGCTTTTATTGGCGTTTTCCGGTTTTTTAATTTCGGCCCTCTCTGGCCCGTCATCCCCTTTCTTGAATAAATTTAATCGCGAGGGTTGTTGTTTTGGAACAGGTTGCTTTTCTGCCTCTAATCCTTTAATTTTAGGATTATCTTCTGCCTTATTAACTGCGAAAGTTGGTTTTTTCTCCTCCTCTTCTTTTTTCGGCATATCAAATAAAATAAATTGAAGAAAGATAAATAATCCGATTAACAAAATAACCCCAAAAATTATATTGGCTACTAAAAGTCCAAAAAAATGAATGAAAACCCAAGCCAATCCATAGCCAACCCACCCGCCATTCATTAAAGCCAAATCTCTGGCCGCTAAAATTCCGGCAACTCCAATTAAAGAAATTAAAACCGCAATTGCCATTGCCATGTCCTTGCCTTTTTTTCTGGTTTTTAAAAATATAAGCCCCGCAACAAATAAAAATAATGGAATCGTGTAAAAAGTTTTTCCAATTAAAAAATTACAGGCTTTTACAAAAAGCTCACCCGCATATCCGGCTTTATTAAAATAAGGAAATGACAAAACAACAATTATTGCAACCAAAAAAAGCAACGTTGCCTTTATCCATCTTTTGGTGGCATTGCTTAGAATTGAGGGTTTTTCTTCCCCTTTTCCATTCCTGTCTCTTCCGCTTTTATAATTTTTTCCGCTTTTTTGATTATCTTTTTTCATTTTTTCATTATATCACTATGGGGCAATTTTGTTAATAATAAGCTTCAACATATTTCCAACTATTTTTTGAGCAAATCCGTCATCTTTTGCCGAGGTAAATTTTTGCCATTCACTAAATATTTCCTGATCATTAACCGCACGCACGGCGTTTTCTAATTCCAGCCTGTCGTCAAAATTTATAGTGCCCAATGACAACAAAACCTTATCAATAAAAAGCCTGGCAAAGATAACTGCTTTTCCGGCGACTTCTTGATCACGAAGTAGAACTTTCTGCAAGCTATTTTCTTTTACAAGAAAAAAACACCACAAAGAAAGCAAAACTATTATTCCGACCAACAAAGTAAATACAATTACTATTTTCTTGTCCATTGAAGTGAAATTTTTAATTTAAAATTTTAAATTCTAATTGAATGAATTAATTTTTAATGTTTAGCTAGATGAAACAATAATTTTGGCAAAAATCATTGTAAGTTCTTGGGCCTCCTGCCACAATTTTCTGCAAAGTTCTGATTTATCGGGATTAGCTTTTGAAGTTATTCTCAACCAATACTTTGTTTCATTACATTCTTTTTTACAAATACAAATTTTATTTCTAAAATCTTTCTTCGAACTTGCTCCGTTAGCTTCCATATAATTGGCACCAATGCTTGTTGCTGACCTTATTATCTGATTTATAAGTGGTTGATTTATGTGGTTATTAGGAAGTAATTTTATAAGGTCAATAATATCTTCTCCAAAAGCAGCTGTCCTTTCTTCAAGATCATATTTTTTATTTGTTTCAATCATTTAATATTTAAAATTCATTTAAAATTTAGAATTTAAAATTTAGAATTATTAAACATCTTTTTTCTTTATCATCATTTTCCCGAATATTGCTCCAAGCATTATAATAACTATCGAAAGCAGTATTATTATAATGTTTTGTGCAGAAAAGAGTTTGCCCCACCAATTTTTAGTTTTCAATTCAATATTCATATGCACACCTGCGCCCTGCTCCACTTTAAAAGGACTGCTTTGGTAATCTTTGTAATCTTTTGTTTCAACTTTAATGTAGTAGTCACCTGGTGGCACCAAAAATGAATATTTGCCGGTTTTGTCAGTAATTTGCGGATTAATTTGCTGGAAGCTTTTTGCCGGCCACAATTCGTACTGTTTAGAAGCGGGATTTAACCAATAAATAGAAACATTGGCGTTGCTAATTCTAATTTCCCTATCACCAATTGTCTTTTCATAAATATACCCTTCGGGGTCAACAACCAAAATCATTGAAAGAGTTTCGCTTGTTTTGTTATCTTTTGTTTTGTTCACATACTGAACAACAGACCTTAATTCAAATTGCCCATCAACCGTTGGGGCATTTATTTCTGCTGTCCAAACTCCACCGACTTCAGCATAATCAAACTCGCTCAACACAATATCTTTTTTGACTCCATCATTTTCATTAAACAATGATGCTTGCAAATCAGCAGAAAACTTATTTTTAATTTCTAGCAACCCAGTCGGGCTGGTTGATCTAAGAATAATATAACCTTTGATGCTTTCTGCAGGATGGTCGGGTTTCAAAGTAAGATACAGAGGCTTGTTTTGAATTGTTGAAATGCTTTGAATTGGCTCACCAGCACCGGACACCGCAACATTTATGTTGAAATCAATGTTGTTGTTGCCTGTTTTAGCAAAAACAATGTTTGAGGGCACTTTTGTTTTTTGTTCGGCAGTGAAATCGGCAATACTAAAACCCGAAGGGGCACCAACAACTTCTGACAATGACGGAAACACAAGTTTTGTTGTTGCTAATCTTTCAACATCACCTGTTTTTGTAATTCCAACTTTTTCAAGCGTGTCAGCAAACTGTGGAAACTTTAAAGCCAAATCTTTTATTCCTTCGGGCAAAGGCAAAATAGAAATTTTATCAAACTGCTTTTTTGAAATTAAGTTTCCACCCTGAAAAATAATTTGTGCTTCTTCCGGCACCGCCTCTTCTACAGAAGGATACGTAATTTGCTCGGGCTGAGTTGTTGGCGAAATTATTGGAGCTAAAACATTTGTAATTTGTTGCGCGATTTGTTGTGGAATTTCTACGATTTGTTGAATAACTGGCGGAAGAATTGTTGATTCTTGAGTTGTCGGGGTGGATAAACCTCCTCCACTACCCGAAGCGATCCTGACCACCTTCGAAGAAATGCTTTCGTTGTTTGAAACAGAGTCGGTTGAATAATACCTAATGTAACCTGTGCTACCTACACTTACGGGGTTTGTGTAAACCGTGTTTGGTGTGCAGGTGTCATTTTCGGAAATACAATAATATGTGGTGAGGCACCCCGAGCCCGAGCCATCACTACACGACAAGGTGACTGTGACGTCGGGAATAGACAAAGTGCCAAAGGTGTAGCTTCCGGCAGTGGCGGTGGTGGATGGGGCAGTTGTGTCCAGTGTGAAGCTTCCCATGGTTGTCCAACTGCTAGTGGCTGTGCCGTCGTTGTTTTGGGCGCACCAGTAGTAGGTGGCGTCTGAAGAGAGAGCTTGTCCTGCGGAGATTGTGATTGATGTGTTTTCGTTTTCGTCACTTGTGGCGCTACTAGTTCCCCACGCAATTACGTTTGTGTTGTTGGTGCAGTCGGCGAGTCCTGAGGACGAAATTCGGTAATTAGTTGTGCCTACATCTGCTGAGTCAGGGTCAAGGTAGTTGGCTGATAAGGTTGGGGTGGTGTCGTTGGTGTAACTTGCGTTGGCTGGGCTGACCAAGGTTGGGGCGCTGGGGGATGCATTAGTGCTAAGGGTATATGTAAGATTTTCGTTGGTTGCGTTGGTGTCTTCATTTGTTCCATCACTGCAAGCGATGTAGACATTCTTTGCTCCGTCGGCACCAAGGTCTGTAATTTCACATGTTTGACTGGTTGTGCCGTCACCCGTGCAGTCAATATCATCAGATGCGAGAGCATAACTGTCGTCGTTGAATGACGCTCGGCAATATGCGTTTTCGTCGGTGGTGAATGTAACAGTCGGAGTGGTGTCGTCAATGGTAGCTCCTGATGCGGGGCTGAAACTTGAGGGGGCTGGTGGGGTGCAATCGGCCAACCCTCCATCAGTGATAACCCATGAATTTGGTGCAGAAGTTAAAATTAATCTTGAAGCAGAATCACAATATTTACTGCTTCCTCCATGAAAAGCTTCACTAGCTGAAAGAGGTGATTGTGCTGCCCAACCTGACAGAAGTGCGTCGTAGTTGGCGGTGGAAAGTCCGGTAGCGCTTAAAAACATGTTTGCAAAATTAGTAACTTGATTTACATCCCAGCCACCGATGTTTTGGTTAAACGAGGTCGTTCCACGGAACATACTGTCCATGGCTGTAACATTGGATGTGTCCCAACCGCTAATATTTTGATTGAAAGAAGTATCATTAAAAAACATACTGCCCATGTTTGTAACATTTGTGACATCCCAACCAGTTATTCCTGAATGGTTGTAGGTAGAGTTATAAAACATACCAATCATGCTAATAGGACTAGCTAACAAATCCCACGAGCTAAGGTCTGCAGCAAAAGCATCTGCATCATAAAACATATAAGAAAAGGTTGTAACCTTTGAAACATCCCATACACCTATTAGTTGGTTAAACGAGGTCGCCCCACGGAACATGCCTTCCATATTCGTTACGTTTGATGTATCCCAGCCAGTGATGTCCTCATTAAAAGAAGTGCAACCAAAAAACATAGTATTCATATTTATAACACTACCAGTATCCCAATTTCCAACATTTAAGTTTGCCGACGTATTGTTATAAAAAGCTAATGACATATCAGTCACACTGGCAAGATTTGGAGCATCAGTAGCCGTAATATTCAAATTATTTACTCCATAAAAAGCCCTGCTCATTGATGTCCATGCATTTGTGCCCCATTGGGTAATGGCAAGAAACTTTAGTTTGTCACCACCGTTGTTGAAATATATTCTTGGGAATGTTCCTTTAATTCTTATGGTGTATGTGCTGGCACTTCCGAAATCAAAAGTAACGCTTCCCGTGTAAGTGGTTGCTTCGTCTACTGCGTTGCCATAGGTGTTTACGTCGGTGAAGTCGCCGTCATTGTTCCAGTCAACTTGGTAGGAATAACCAACTCCTGTTGTTGGAATTGTTATTGAGGTTGAGTTTGATGTGCCTGCGTTGTCGGTTTTCCATGAGGTGATAAATGTGGTTGTTGCTGAAAGTGTGTAGGTTAAACTGTCATTGGTGCCTGCTGTGTCGGCATTAGTGTTGTCGGTGCAAGCAATGTAAACTGTTTTGCTTCCGTCGGCGCCAAGGTCGGGGCTAGTGCATGTTTGACTGGTGGTGCCACTTCCCGAGCAATTATCACCTTCAATATCGCCATATGCGTCATCAGTTAGAGATATTTTGCAAGATGCATTTTCATCGGTGGTGAAAGTTATTGTCGGCGTTGCTGTGTAGATGGTTGATGCCGATGCTGGGCTCCATGCAGATTGCACGGGCGGAGCAATGTCAAGGCGAGTATCTGAAACGCAACGGACAGAAAAACCCGATCCCACTCCATCAGCATTGCGAGCAATCCCCGTAATGCCCGAACCAAGGTAACGACGCCAAGCAAATCCTCCCGACTCTAATGACGACCAAAAATACCCATAAGAAGTAAGATTACTGAATGAACCAAGTTCGGAATATCCTGCCAAAAGTCCTGAAAAGTGTGACGCATCAACAGTTTTTAAATTTGTGCCTTCATCAGTTCCTCGCCAGCCAGTTGTACTTGCATCAAACGGAAAATCGGTTGCGCAACTGCCTGAAGTACAAATAGCTCGTTCAAGAGTGGTGAATTCATAGTGACTTGGAATGTGCCAGCCAGTTGGACAAATTCCTTGCACTGGGCTTGCACAGTCGTCGTCGGGTTGGGCGCCTGTGCCGTTGCAACTTGAAGCTCCGCACATTGTTTGGTTCCATTGGTAAAGGCCTCCATAAGTTGTGCAATTTGCTTCGTTGTCTGAATAACAGTGCTTTTCGGTTGCTGCTACTGACGGGCAATCTGTGCCTTGGCTGTTTGCGCCGGCAGTCAAAGTTCCATAATTAATGTTTTGCTTCATCCAACATTGGCTACTAATAGCAACTGTTGTATAACTTTTGTCGTCTCGAGAATCAAACAACGAATCACCGCAATTCCACGAAGTCATCCAAAAATTCCATTCGCTGTCAGCAGACATTCCTGCGTAACTGTTGCCTGCTGTGTCGTCAAAAGCCGTGGCATCAATAAGCACATAATACTCTTGGTCTGAAACAAAGTTTGCTGTTGGATTTATTGTTATTGTGGTTGTGCCAGTTCCAGTCACTTGCCCGGAGGTAACATCAATTGTTTCAAGAGTTGAGTCGTCAATGCCTTTCTTTATTGTAATGTTGCCAGTTTCAACATCTACTGCTTCGTCGAAAGTCATTACCAAATTACTGTTTAACGCCACATTAGTTGCATTGCCTGTTGGCGAAAGAGTAGAAACGGCGGGAGGGGTGGAATCGGCTGGTGCGGTGTAATAAACTGTTATACGAATGTGGTCAACCATAGCAAAACTGAAATATTCTTCATCCCCTTGCGACGAAACCTGTAACACTGCCCCAAAATCTGCATCATTTATATCTTCTGCAGTCCATGTTTCGCTCCACAAATTTGAAGAAGAGCCATAAGAAAAATATGAATTGGATGTAGTCCAATTTACACCCGATGCTTTATTTTCAGATCCGACCGTCCCATCACTCTTAACTATTTTTACAGCATTATCAACTGGAGCTGGACCAGTAGCTGTCCCTCTCCTTTGAATTTCCGTTACAATCCCATTTATTGTTGATCCCGTCGGAATGTTAAATCCAAAATTACTTGCCTTCAAATAATGTGATGTGCAACTTCCACAACCAAAACCGCTATTATTTGAGCTAGTGTCATCACTCACTTTTGAATTATTAACATCACTCCATGTTATTGTCCCAACAGCAGAATCATCTGTCATTGTCCCTGGGCTGGTGGGGCTGGTAGCCACGCCAAGGGTATATGCTAAATTTTCATTAGTGTCGGCGGTGTCTTCGTTTGTGCCATCACTGCAGGCAATGTAAACATTTTTTGAACCAGCCGAGCCAAGATCGGACAATGTGCATGATTGGCTGGTTGTGCCATCGCCCGTGCAGTCATCGTTGTCTGACATGTTTGCATATGTTTCATCGGTTGTTGATGCTCGGCAATATGCATTTTCGTCGGTGGTGAATGTAATTGTTGGAGTTGAGTCATAAATTGTTGAAGCCGATGCTGGGCTGAAACTAGATGGCGCCGGTGGCGTTGTTTCGGGGGTATAATAAACTGTTATGCGAATGTGATCAACATAAAGCAACCCCGCACCATGACTGCTGCCTTCATATGCGAAACCAAAATCGCTTGAGTTTATGTCGGCAACTGTCCATGTTTCCCCCCATTTATCAGTTTCGCCACCATAGGTTTTATATGCGTCAGCATCAGACATCGGGCAAATTGACGAATCACTTCTATTAGTAGCCGACATAACACTTCCCCCTTTTACAATGAATGCCCCCATGTCGCATGAATCATCCAAAGTTGGAACATGCCTTTCTATTTCAACTTTGATTCCGTCAATAGTTGCGCCTACAGGGATGTTAAAACCAAAATTTGTCGCTTTTAAATAGTCAGAGATTTCTGTTCCTGCATCAGCTGTTGCATACGAATTATTACTCGATACGGCATTACTGGGATTTGTCCACGGATATCCATCGGGTCTCATAACACTCACTACTGTCCCCGGACTTAATGGTCCTTCCGAACTGCTTGGGTCAACAATGTAATCGATGTCTAGTGAGTTAGTAGTTTGTAGTGAGTAGTTTGTAGAAACAACTCGCAAATCAAACACATCTGTTGGTTGGTCAAGGTTGGTTAGTAAAACTCTGTAAGTGTTTTCTGTTGTAATTTCTGAAAAGTCGGGGTGAGTTCCGTCATTTTCTAAAATTAATTTTGCGCCCTGGGTTTGGTTGCCTTCTGCATCGGTGTAAACGGGGTAAACCTCGATTGACGAGTAAGTAGTTGGTAGTGAGTAGTTGGTAGTTCGGGCGAAAATCGTAATATCTTTTGTGTTGTCGAGAATTTTTTCAAATGTAACGCGTACGTAATTGTTTTGTGGGATTGTGGCATAAACACCATCTTGTACAGATACAGTGTCATAAATGTCTTCTATAATATTTTTGTTTTCGTCGAGGTGGAATGCTTTTGAAATAAAGATAATTTCAAATGTTTGGGTGGAAAGGTGGGGCACTGTCCATTCTATGTAATCTAACTTGCCGTTGTTGTTTGTATCATAAGCGTGGAAGGTGACATCCTTATCATTTTCGTTGGTCCACTTGATTTTGATTTTACTTTCTTGTCCTACTTTGTATATTTCAGGAATCTTAGTGCTGGCTAAAATGTCTGTCAGTTGCGCTTGGGTGGCCAAGCATTCTTGATAAAGTGAGTCGTCGACGACGGGCGGCGGGGGCGGTGTCGGCGCTGGCTCAACAAATGTGTCATTGCTTCCACCAACCAAATCAACTGCGTCCAATAAACTTGCCGTTGCGTTTTTGAACGATGAGATTATTAAAGTAAAGAATTGTTTAACTGCGTTAAGTAAACTTGCTCCGGCGTTTCCGACTACATCGGTGAGTGAGTTTTTGTTTGGGTTTAAGTATTCGCAAGCCGACTCGGCATTTGAGTTTATTGTGACAAACTTACCAGTGTCAGTGTCTTGCTCGGTAATTGTTGGGGCTGGGGTTTCATAAGTGACTGCGACAATCGCCTCTGCCTCCGGTTCGCTTTCAGCGACCGAAGGCTCCGGTGTACCAAGGACAGGGGTTTCAACAACGACTGGTGTTTCTGTTACTGGCTCGAGTACAGGTGCCTCAATTACCGGAGCAGGAGTTTCAACAACTGTTTCCACTACCGGCTCAGGAGCTGGTTCCACAACTGGCGCTAAATCAACAACTACTGCGTCCTCTATTTTTTCAATCTTTTCTTCTTTTACTTTCTTTTCTTCGTCCTTACCCTTGTCTTTGGTGAGTTTGTCTACGCCGTCCTTTAAGGCGCCCATGAAATACTGTGTGAAACTAGAGAGTGAATCAAGGATGCTGGCAAAAAACATTCCGTTACTTTGTTTGGAAATTGCAAGTTGGTTTTTCTCGGCGAGTGAAAGTTGCTGAATTGGTTGTTGTTGAAGGTCTTTTGCTTGTTGCTGGGTGATAGTTTCAACTTTGATTTGTGTTGATTCTTTGGGGAGTTTAAGAAGGTGGGTTGTGTTTGTTATGTCGCTTTGTTTAATTAACTTTGTCCATTTAAGTGGCGCTCCTCCGGCGACAATTTGAGTTTGTTTGATTGTTTGTACGTTTGCTGTTTGAATTACTCCTGCGGTGGTGGTTGAAGTTCTTGATTGATTGAATAAAACAAGGCCGCCTACTACTAAAAACAAGACAACTGCTGAATAGGTTGAGATTGTAATTATTATCTTTCTTTCGTTATCAGTAAGGTAGGGGCGAAAGTTGTCTGCATATACGCGGTCAAACTTAAGAAAACGCAAACTTAACTTGCGTTTAATTTTAGAAAAAATATCATTAAAAAAGGTTGCCTTTTCTTTTCTCTCGGACATTTAATTATTATACCAAGCACAACAAAAAAACAGAAGTGAATAACTTCTGTTTTTTTATTTTTAACTTATTCTTTCACTTTTGGAATAAATCCTGTACCAACCGGAATAAGCTTTCCAATAATAACGTTTTCTTTCAAGCCACGCAATTTGTCTTCTTTCCCTTCAAGTGAGGCCTTAATAAGCACCCTTGAGGTTTGTTGGAAGGAAGCTGCCGATAAGAATGATTCTGAGTTTAAGGCGACTTCTGAAATTCCAAGAAGAATTTGGGCGCCCAAAGGTGGGCTTTTCTTGTCCTTCTTAAGCCTGTCAGCTTCTTCATTGAAAATTTCCCTTTCAATAACTTCTCCTCTTATCCAGGTTGAATCCCCTTCTTCTTTAACCCTTATCCTGGAGAACATTTTTTGAATAATAACTTCAATGTGCTTGTCATTAATATCAACTCCCTGCGAAGAATAAATTCTTTGGACTTCCTGCAAAATGTATCTTTGAGCCGCTTCAACTCCGGCTGTTTTGTAAAGCTTTTTCAAATCTAAGCTTCCTCCGCACAATGCTTGACTCTCTTTAACTTCCTGGCCTTTTTCAACTATAATTGCAATTCTGCCCGGAATTTTGTATTCCATAATATCCTTTTTTGCTCCCGAAGCTTTTGATGATTGAATTTTCACAATTCTGTTTTCTTCATCAACTTCAACAACTTTTCCTTCAACTAATGACATAACTGCTTCTCCTTTTGGAGCTCTGCATTCAAAAATTTCTTCAACTCTTGGCAAACCTTGCGTAATATCACCAGCTCCCACAATACCTCCTAAGTGGTGAGTTCTTAAAGTAAGCTGAGTTCCAGGTTCTCCAATTGCTTGAGCGGCAACAATTCCAACCGCTTCACCCATTTTCACCAAAGCATTTCTGCCCAAGTCCCAACCATAACATTTCTGACAAATCTTTTCGTTTGATTTGCAGGTTAATGGGGAAGCAACAACAACTCTTTCAATGCCTTTTTCTTCGGCAATTGCTTTAGCTATTTTCCAGTTAATCACTTCATTCTTTTTAACAAATGTTTTTCCGCCATGTTCAACTGTTTCTAAGCATGTTCGGCCAACAATTTTGAAAACAAAATCTTGTTCAATGAATTCTGCATCTTTTCTGTAAACAACCAACCCTGTTTTGTCCCCACAATCTGCTTCAGAAATAATTACATCATGAGCAACATCAACCAATCTTCTTGTCAGGTATCCTGCTGAAGATGTTCTTAGCGCTGTGTCGGCTGTTCCTTTTCTGGCTCCATGCGTTGAAATAAAATATTCCAAAACATTAAAACCTTCTGTAAAAGATGATTTAACAGGAAGTTCAATAATTCCTCCGGAAGGATTGTTAACCAACCCTTTCATTCCTGCCATCTGCACGGGCTGAGCCCAAGTTGCTCTGGCACCGGCAGTAATAATAGACATAACTGGCCCATCCTTTGGCAAAGAACTTTTCAACAAGGCTTCCAGCTTTGTTTTGACACCCTGCCAAATTATAATTTTTTGAGAAGTTTTTTCTTCAGGTGACAACAATCCTTTTTCAAAATGACTGTCAATTGTTTTAACTTCAGCTTCGGCTGTATCAATCAATCCTTTTTTCTCTTTCGGAACTTGCAAGTCGTCCATTCCCCAACTTACTCCAGACAATGTGCAATATTCAAACCCAAGCATTTTTATGTCATCAATTACAGTTACTGCCTGTTCGTTAGGATATTTTTCAATAATTTCTCGCACCAACCCTTTCAACACTTTATTGTCCACTTGTTTATTAACGTATGGATAGTCTGCCGGAAATTTTTCATTCAAAATCAATCTTCCAACAGTCGTTTCCAACAATTCCATCTTGCCTTCTGTGTTTGTTGGTTTTGGATGAGGCACTTTAATCATTTCATCCTGCTTTAAAAATCCATATTCAAAAGCAGTTGTTGCTTCTGAAACACTTGAGTAAACTTTCAAATCCTTAGATTCTTTTATGGGCAACAAAGGATTAATTCTTGTTAAAAAATAACAACCCAACACAATGTCTCTGAATGGCCCAATAATAGGCATTCCAGTTGCCGGCCTTAACAAGTTTAATGGTGAAAACATTATTTCCCTAGCCTCTTTTTGAGCTTCATCAGACAAGGGCAAATAAACAGCCATTTGGTCACCATCAAAGTCAGCGTTGAAAGCTTCGCAAGCCAAAGGATGCAATTTAATTGTTTCTCCCTCTGTTAAAATTGGCTTAAATGCCTGAATACCTAATCTATGCAAAGTTGGAGCTCTGTTTAAAAGCACCAATTTATCTTTAATGATTTCTTCAAGAATTGCCCAAACTTCAGGAGTTTTTTCTTCAACCAATCTGGCAGCTCCACGAATGTTGTAAGCCAATTCTTTGTCTAAAATTCTTTTAATTACAAACGGTTTAAAAATTTCCAAAGCCAATGTTTTTGGCAAACCGCATTGTGAAAAATGCAAATTTGGCACAACAGAAATAACCGATCTTCCTGAATAATCTACACGTTTACCCAAAAGGTTTTGTCTAAACCTTCCTTGTTTCCCAGCCAACATTGCAGCTAAAGATTTTAACAATCTTTTCCCTCCTGTTGTTGCTGTTGTTGTGACGCCCTTTCTCATTTCATTGTCAATTAAAGCATCAACAGCTTCCTGCAACATTCTTTTTTCGTTTCTAACAATTACAGGTGGAGCTTTAATTTCCAACAAATAACTTAATCTATTGTTTCTGTTAATTACTCTTCTGTATAAATCATTTAAGTCCGATGAAGCATAACGGCCTCCGTCTAATTGCACCATTGGCCTTAAGTCAGGCGGCAAAACAGGCAACACAGACATAAACATCCATTCTGGTCTTACATTTGCATGCAACATTCCTTGAAAAAGTTTTAATCGTCTTAAAACTTTTTTTCTCATTGCTGGCGGAGCCTCTTTGGCTTCTTCGGCAATAATTTTTGTTTCTTTTTCTAAATCAATTTTAGTAAACAAATCTCTGACAACTTCAGCTCCCGTACCTGCTTCAAAAACTTCTCCAAACTTCATCGAAAGATTATGATAAACAACCTCTGAAAGAATTCTTAATGGTTTAATTTCCAATAATTCTTCTTTGGCTTTTTCTCTGGCCTGTTTTAATTCATTCTTCGCCCCCTCTGTTTTTTCTTTTTTAACTTTTGACTGATATTCTTGGTCAATTGCTTCCATTATGGCATCTCTTGCCTGTTCGTTTACGCTGGTAATAATGTATGAAGAAAAATAAATAACTTTTTCAAGCTGTTGTGAACCTTTGTTCAAAACTAATCCCATTCTTGAAGGGACACCTCTTAAAAACCAAATGTGCGAAACCGGCGCATTCAATTTTATGTGCGCCATTCTTTCTCTTCTTACTGAAGATTTTGTAACTTCAACTCCGCACCTGTCGCAAACAACGCCTTTGTAGCGAATTCTTTTATATTTTCCGCAGGCACATTCGTAATCTTTTTCAGGCCCAAAAATTCTTTCATCAAAAAGTCCATCCTTTTCAGGTTTTTGTGTGCGGTAGTTAATTGTTTCCGGCTTTGTGACTTCACCAAATGACCAGGACATTACGTCCTCAGGCGAAGCGATTTTAATTCTTATTGATTCAAGGTCTAGTACTCGCATGGTTTTTATTGATTAAATTTTTTATCTTCGTAGCTTTCTTCTACACGAGGTTTTTCTTTAACTTCGACCGCCATGCCAAGTGATTTCAGCTCGGCAACAAGCAAGTTAAAAGATGCTGGAATGTTTGGATTCCTAATTGGTTCGCCCTTTAGAATTGATTCATAGGCTGCAGCTCTTCCTTGGACGTCGTCAGATTTGATTGTGAGCATTTCTTGCAAAATGTGTGAAACTCCATAACCTTCCAATGCCCACACTTCCATTTCTCCAAACCTTTGACCTCCAAATTGAGCCTTTCCTCCAAGTGGTTGCTGGGTAATTAATGAATATGGCCCAATTGACCTGGCGTGCACTTTGTCATCAACCATGTGGATCAGTTTCATTATGTACATGTATCCAACTGTAACCGGTTTTGGAAATGGCAAACCTGTTTTTCCGTCATACAAAGTAACTTGTCCCGATTCGGGCAAACCAGCTTCTCTTAATTCAGCCTTAATGTCTTCTTGAGTCGCTCCAATTAATGCCGGTGAAATTGCAATGTAATTTAATTTGTGTGCCGCCCAACCAAGGTGAGTTTCCAAAACTTGTCCTAAGTTCATACGTGAAGGCACTGACAATGGCGACATAATTAAGTCAATCGGAGTTCCGTCGGCTAAAAATGGCATTTCAGCTTCGGGCAAAATTCTTGAAACAACTCCTTTGTTTCCATGTCTTCCAACAAGTTTGTCTCCAACTTTTGCTTTTCTTGTTTCAGCAATTTCAACTTTTATTCTTTTAATAACTCCCGGTTCCAATTTGTGACCCAAATCTCTTGAAAAGATTTTTACATTTACAACTTTTCCATTCTTTCCATGTTCCATTCTCAAAGAAGAATCTTTGACATCTTTAACTTTTTCTCCAAAAATAGCTCTCAACAATCTTTCTTCAGGAGTTAATTCTGTTTCTCCTTTTGGAGAAATTTTTCCAACCAAAATGTCGTTTGGTCCGACTTCAGCGCCAACCCTTACAATTCCTTCTTCGTCCAAATCTTTTAATTTTTCTTCACCAACATTTGGAATGTCTGAAGTTGTAACTTCGTCACCCAATTTTGTTTCTCTAACATCACAAGTAAAATCTTCAATATGAATAGAAGTAAATTCATCTTCTTTTCCAAGCTTTTCTGAAATTGTCAGTGAGTCTTCAAACCCGCCCCCTCTTAATGACAAGAAACACATCAAAACATTTCTACCCAAAGCCAATCTGCCTTGTGAAATAGCAGCTCCGTCTGCCAGCACATCACCTTTTTTAACTTTTTCACCTTTTTCAACAATAGGCTTTTGGTGAAAGCATGAATATTGGTTTGTTCTTACAAATGTTTGTAATTCATAGTCCTCTTCTCTTTTCTTTCCTTTAATATCATATTCAACTTTTATATGGCTGGCATCAACTTCTTTCACAACTCCGTCGGCTTCAGCTAAAACAACTTGTCCTGAATCGCGAGCAACATTTCTTTCAGAACCTGTTCCAACCAATGGTGCTTCCGGCCTCAACAACGGCACTGCTTGTCGTTGCATGTTTGAACCCATCAAAGCCCTTGAAGCATCATCATGATTCAAGAAAGGAATCAATGAAGTTGCAACTGAAATAAACTGTTTTGAGGAAACATCAATGTAGTCAATGTCAGAAATTTTAACTTCTTCAGGCTCTCCTTTTACTCTGGCTTCAACTTTGTCAGGTTCAACCTCAGGAAGAATTTTCAACGAATCAGTCAATGGCACCGAAGCTGGAGCAATGTTGTGCCTTTCTTCTTCTTGTGCCGACAAATATTCAAAATCTTCGGAAACTTTTCCGTTTTTAACTTTAAAATATGGAGCTTCAATAAATCCATAAGGATTAATCCTTGCAAATGAAGCTAAGTGACCCACCAATCCAACGTTTGGACCTTCTGGTGTTTCAATAGGACAAATTCTTCCATAGTGCGAAGGCTGAACGTCTCTGACTTCAAAACCTGCTCTTTCTCTTGTTAATCCGCCAGGACCCGTTGTTGTAAGCCTTCTTTTGTGTTCCAATTCAGCCAACGGATTTTCGTTGTCCATGAATTGTGAAAATTGTGAGGAAGTAAAAAATTCTTTTACAACAGCCAATAATGGTCGTGGATTGATAAGCTGAATTGGAGTAATTGTTGAAGCTTCCAATGTGGACATTTTATCTTTAATAATTCTTTCCATTCTCATCAAACCAACTCTCATTCTGTTTTGCAAAAGTTCACCCAATGTCCTAACTCTTCTGTTTCCCAAGTGGTCAACCTGGTCGGGTTTGGCCAATGGGTCATTGTTTAACCTAATAACTTCTTTTACAACTTCAACAATGTCTTCAATATTTAAAATTCTGTCTTCTACCGTCATTTCTCTGTTTACATCTTTTGGAGCAATGCCAGGCAAACGCAACCATGTTTTCCATCTTCCAACTTTTGACAAGTCATACCTGTCAAAATTAAAAAACATATTAAAAATCAAGTCCTGTGCTGTGTCCGGGGTAACCAAATCACCTGGTCGCAACCTTCTGTAAACTTCAACCAAAGCCTCTTTCTGATCTTTGCAAGTATCTCTTTTCAATGTTTCCTGTATGTATTTTGTTTCACCTGTGTCAACATCCTTAAAGGCTTTATTAACTTTTTCAATTCCATCCAAACCCAAAGCCATCAACAATGTTGTTGCCGGCACTTTTCTTTTTCTGTTTATTTTTACTCCAATAAACCCCGACTCTTCAGTTTCAAATTCAAGCCATGCTCCTCGATTTGGAATAATTTTTGAACCGAAATAATTTTTTCCGCGGGATGTCCTTTTTGTAAAAAATGCTCCAGGTGAGCGGATAAGCTGGGAAACAATAACTCTTTCAACTCCGTTTACAACAAAAGTCGCCCTTTCAGTCATGATTGGGAAATCGGCAATGTAAACCTCTTGCTCCTTAACTTCTTTAGTTTTAAGGTTTACAAGTTTAACTTTTATTCTTAAAGAGGCCTCGAGAGAATCGTTATTTTTTTTAGCTTCCAAGCCGTTTTTGTAGTTTGGTTTTGCTAAAGTGTAATCTCCAAAATAAAGTTCAAATTCTTTTCCCGTGTAGTCTTTAATTGGAGATATTTCAGTAAAAAGTTCTTTTACTTTTGTTTTCCAGAAGTCCTCCCATGTTTCCTTTTGCATTGTCAAAAGGTGGGGAGTGGTAAACTGCAACTTAGATTTTGAAAAATTCTTTACTTTGCTTATAATTTCAGCCATTTATAATTTTCACAGGGAAAGTTCTTACCCCATGGTTAATATTTTAAAAAAAATTTAATTAACTAGTAAAAAATAAAAAAGTTTTGAATATACAAAAAATTTCGGCAATAAAAAATACCGAAACGAAATTTCAAATTTTCTTAAATAAAGGTAACCACTTTTTTATATAAATCCAGTATATCTCCTTTTGTTTAATCCGTCAAGCCCTATGCAGCAGTTGGGGTTGGTTTTTTCAAATTAATAATAGCCATTATTGCCAACAAAATGGTAAATAAAAATGGAAATCCAATTTTAGGAGAAATCAAAAGCAATAAACTTGTTATCAAAATCGGCCCGGTTATTAAATACATACCTATTTTGTAAGCGCCTCCATATCCTAATTTTAATCCTTTAAGTCTTGCTACCAACCACACTATTAATGCTCCGAATAAAAGATAAAACATTTTCGCAACAACCATAATGTAACCAATGAAATATGCTCCAATAAAAATTATTGGGTACAGCCAAACAATAAAAGGCCTTGCTTTTTCTATAAAATTTAAAACTGTACTTCTATTTAAGACAAATTCCCCTACTTGAGAAAGTGGCATAATAGAAATTTTCCCGTTATCCTCCACATACGCAATACTGTCTGCAGTTAAAAGAGCAACCGTTTTATAAGAAACAAACAAGCTATAATCAAATTTATTTTTAGTATCAATAACAAGTAAATTTTCTATATTGGGCGAACCCGTATCTGCTTCATATTGATTTTTCCAATCCTTCGGTATCTTTATAAAGTACGGCTCCTGGACATTTGTAGAGACATTCCCGTCCTTAATCATTATTGTCAAATCTTGGGGAAAGTAATCAGCAATTTTTGGAGCCTCTACTGACAACATATTAATTATTGAAGAGGACTTTATTGTAACCACAACGGCAAACACAAAAGCAAACAAAAGCGCGAAAATCAATAAATACTTAAAAGCCGAAAAAAACGGTTTTTCTACAACCTCGCTGTAATAGCTTGGGCTATAAATGCTATTTCTTATTTTTGTAAAAATGTTCATAAATTTTATTTAATTTAGGCGATGCAATGATTTAATTTACTATACAACAATTATTTATTGATTTAAATGCTTTGGTCGGTCGTACACACCTCGGGCCGTACACACCGGGTGTGTAAAGGATCATTCGAGGCAGATATCATCTGAAAGCGACCAAGCTCTGATTTCTTTTCCGCGCAACACATTTTTTGCAAATTCAAGATATTTTTCTGGAGTTGAGAACATTTCTCGCAAAAAGTTATTTTTATCAACTAATAACGATTCCCGTCTTCCCATAAATTCTTGATGAGTGCTCCAGCTATAATTGTCAACAAATTCAAAAGTTTTATTAAAATTATGTATGCCTTTTTCTTTTAACTCCGGCTCAGCAAGTTGTGCAGGATTGATAATATTTATATATGCCAAAAGATACTTTAGTTGGTCATCGTTTTCAATGTGAACTGCTCTAAACCTTCCCTGAAACAAACTGCCAGGCCGATCGTTTTTTATAGTAAAATACCGCCCATAACTATTTCCGCTTCTCTGCATAAACCGAACAATACCACCCTCCTTTAACTCTTCAACAAGTAAATGGTAGTGGTTGGGCATCAAACAGTCGGCATAAATTTTGACAAATGGGTCATAAGATGTTTTATTTTTTTCAAAAATTTTATTTATTTCTAAAAGAGTCGGCCCTTTTTTATCTCGTTCCAAATGCGTCAATCCCAAATTAGAGTTGCTGTTATTTGAAATATACAGCGCCTGCAAAAATCTATATCGATCTTTATCCGTATGAAAAATCTCTCGTTTGGAATTACCCCGATTAAATAAATGATATAAATTTCCTGGACAAAAGTGCACCTTCCTTATTGGCATATTTTTCGTACACACCGGGTGTGTACATCTATTTTTTGATTTGAATACTTTGGAGGATTCCAAGAGAAATAAAATTTCCAATTAAACCCGATCCACCATAGCTAATAAATGGCAAATAAAGTCCGACCACAGGCAACATAGAAAGATTCATTCCAATGTTTATAAAAAACTGCGAAATTAAAATTATTGTAAAACCTGTTGCAAACAACCTGGAAAAATTAGAAGACGACTGAATTGCAATTCGTAAAACGTTCCACACTAAAGCCCCATATGCAACAAAAAGGGCTAAAACTCCGGCCATTCCCCACTCTTCAGCAATTACTGAAAAAATAAAGTCTGTGTGTGGTTCGGGTAAAAACCCATACTGTACCTGACTTCCTTTTGCCAAGCCTTGGCCCCAAATTTGCCCCGAGCCAATTGAAATTTTTGTTTGGTTTTGACTCCATGAAGCACCCAAATAGTCATACGGGAAAATAAAAGCAGTCACCCTTTCCTTCTGAAAATCTTTCAATAAAAAATTCCAAGCGACACCGGCCATCAGTAAAAAGCACAAAGAAATAATTATAAAATGTTTTAATTTAATCCCCGAAACCAGCAAAACTCCCAACCATATTAAAACCAAAACTGTTGTACCGCCAAGGTCAGGTTTTGTAAAAACAAATAAAATTGGCAATAAAAAATAAAGTCCGGAATATAAAATGTGTCTAAACTTATACATTTCAACGTGTCTTGTTGAAAAATATTTTGCCAGCAAAATTAGCAAAATAATTTTTGTCGGTTCGATTGGGTCTAAGGACAAAATTCCTATTTTATACCAACCTCGGGTTCCGCGAATTTCAGGGGCAAAAATGTGCAAACCAAGCAAAAGCAACAAACAAATTCCGTATAAAGTTAAAATTAAATATGAATTATTTCTTAAAACTCTGTAATCAAAAAAACTTACCGCCACCATTATAACAAATCCAACCACGAAGAAAACAATTTGTTTTTCAAAATTTTCAAAATTACCCTTGGCAACCGAAGCGCTCCAAATTCCAGCTAACCCAAAAATCACCAGCACCACTGCCGGAAAAACAAGCCCCCAATTTAACCGCTTCAATTGATTTAAAATTACATTCATGGTAATTTATTATTAACTCATTTCGCCAAACTTAACCATAGGGGGTACCGTGAGTGACGTCAAAATAGAGAGAAAAGGGAAGAATTGGACAAAATTGTCGATGATGGTCTTGGATCAGAGGTTTGCGTTTAGCGCCTTTGATAAGTTTTGCCAGCAAATCAGTCGCTTAACGCAACGAGGCTGGACTGTTTCCAAGATTCATTCGAATTGGCCGGGCAACGATGTCTGTCCAACATTCTTCGCTTCACTGCGAAGAAAAAAACCACCAACTTAGTTTCCATTTCTCTCTTGCTGAGGCGGTCTGTTCAAACCGGATCGCCTCAGCCCCATAATTTATTTAATTAAATTTAAAAAATCGGGCTCTGATAAAATGGTGATGCCGAGTTGTTTAGCCTTATTGGCCTTACTACCTGCTTCGCTTCCCACAACAACATAACTTGTTTTTTTAGAAACCGATTCCGAAATTTCTCCGCCTAATTGGCGGATTTTTTGTTTAGCTTCGTCACGACTCATTGTTTCTAACCCACCAGTTAAAACAAAAATTTTGTTTATTAATTTTAAATTTTGAACTTTTGAATTTATTTCGGATTTCGAATTTCGGATTTCAATATTTTTCTGAAGTTTTTCCAAAAACTTTAAATTGGCTTTGTCCTGGAACCATTCATAAATAGATTTTGCAACAACCGGTCCAACATCTTTTATTAAATCAATTTCTTCCAATTTTGCTTCCTTAATTTTTTTGATACTACCGAAATTTTTAGCTAAATCAATGGCTGTTTCTTCGCCAGCATTTCTTATTCCTAAAGCATAAATAAATTTTGCCAAATCAATTTCTCTTTTTTCTTGAATTGTTTTAATTAAATTTTCAGCTGATTTTTCTGCAAACCTTTCCAGCCCCACAACATCAACTTCTTTTAGTTCGAACAAATCGCTCGGATCATGCACCAATCCCTCATCAAGTAGTCTGTCTATAATTTTTGGGCCCAAGCCATCCATATTAAAAGCTGTCCTTGAAACAAAATGATAAAAATTTCTTCTTTTCTGCGCAAAACAATTTTTATTCGGACATCGCAACACAACACTTCGACTTCGCTCAGTGCCTTCGGCTTTTACCAACTTCGCGCCACACGATGGACAATTTTCAGGCATTTTAAAATTCTTTTCGTGTCCCATGCGTAATTCAGGCAAAACTTTTATAATGTCAGGAATTACGTCTCCAGCCCTTCCGACAACAACCGTGTCGCCAATTTTTAAACCCAATCTTTTAATTTCATCTTCGTTGTGCAAGGTTGCCCGAGTAATAGTAATTCCTGTAACTTGTACAGGTTCCAAAATGGCAACAGGCGTTATTGCCCCCGTTCTTCCAACCTGCACTGTCACATCCAACACTTTTGTTGTTGCTTCTGCCTGCGGAAATTTAAAAGCAATTGCACCACGTGGAGCTTTTCCCACAACTCCAAGTTTTTCAAAAATTTTATTGTTATTTGCTATCACAACTACTCCATCAATTTCATAATCCAATTTTTCTCTTTCTTTTATCCAGTGTTTATGAAATTCAAAAACTTCTTCAAGCGATTTACAAAATTTATTATGTTTATTTGTTTTAAAACCGAAGTCTTTTATTATTTTATGAATTTCTTCATGAGTCTTTTGGCCAAAATCAGTTTTTAAATCATAAATAAAAGAATCCAATTTTCTTCCAGCCGTAATTTTCGGGTCAAGTTGCCTTACAGATCCCGCCGCAATGTTGCGTGGATTGGCATAAATTGGCAAACCTTTTTCTTTTTGCAATTTATTTATTCTTTCAAATTCTTTTTTTGTTATAAAAACTTCCCCGCGCACAATTAAATCTTTTTTCTCGTCTATTTGCAAAGGAATTGCTTCAACTGTTTTTAAATTATTAGTTATGTCCTCACCAACATTTCCATCGCCTCGGGTTGAACCAGTTTCCAAAAATCCATTTTTATAAATTAATTCAATTGCCAAGCCGTCAATTTTTAATTCACAATAAAAGTTTATTTCTTGCCGTTCTTTTTCTGGCACTAATTTCATAAACCTTGTTTGCCAATCCTGCATGTCCTCTTTAGAAAATGCATCATTAAAAGAAAGCATCTTTTGCTGGTGCTTTACTTTTTTAAACTCTTTTAAGGCTTCTCCTCCAATTCTTTGAGTGGGGGAATCTTTTGTAATTAGGTCGGGAAATTGTTGCTCTAAATCGAAAAGCTCCTTTTTTAAAGAGTCTAAAGCCCCGTCAGAAATTTCCTGCCTGTCTAAAACATGATACAAATACCTGTGATGATTAATTATTTCCCGAAGTTTTTTTATTTTTTCTTTTATTTCTTGTTTGTTCATTTTATGGTTCAGCCTATTCTGCTGTTTCTGTAACTATTATTTGAATTTTTCTGCTTTCACTTCCATAAGTCCCCTTAGAATTTATTTCAAAATATGATTTATTCGGATTTAAAATGGGGTCAGAATCAGGATAAACTGAAGCCGTAGTTGAATAATTTATTACGCTTCCATTAAGATTATCGTCAAGAGTTGTGTCGAATTGAATAGTGCAGTTAGTACAATCGTCAACATTACAACCAGGCGCTTTGTTGGAATCATAAGAAACTAAATCGGCAACATTGTTACAAAAAATACTATGTTCGCTTGGGACAAGGGGGCTTAGATCCTCAGAACATCTGTTCGAATTCACCCAGTCTTGCCCTATGTTAATAGAATAAATTGCACACAACCCCCTCTTCGCTGTGTGTTGTTCTGTCCCCCCTTGATGCTCTGGTTTAACCTGATTATCATAATATAAAACTTTTTCAATTCCACTGTCAGCAGCATAAAGCCCAATTACAGAATTTCCTATGCTTCTTAAAACTTTAGTTTCACTGTACAAAATCACACTTATAGATAAAACAACGGTTAAAATAATTAACATTATAAAAAAAGTTAACACAAGCGCAACGCCTTTTTGGTCTTTTATTATTTTTGTTATATTTTTTTTCATTATTTTATGGAGTTTCATTAAGATCTACTTTAGCATTTAGATTTCTTTGCGAAACTGTTGTTTGAATTACTCTTTCTGATTGAGTGTCGTCGGGCACTTTAATTTTAAAGAGAATCGTTACTTTTGGTTGAACTCCATCATTGTTTCGTGCACCACCACATGTTGTCGGATCTACAGTACATTCAGTCGTAATGCCCGAATTGTCATTGCCGTTTATGGAAAAACTAACATCTTCTATTTGCAAATTTAATGAAGTAAGAGGAATAGCATTTTCAAGATTACTGTCTGCAACACCATTAGCTCCTTTTAATTCTTTTAAAACCAAGGGAGTAGTTGTGTCCTCATGCACAGAATTGTCTAAGAAAAATTCCTGGCAATCACCGCTTGACTGATTTAAAAATCTTATTCCATCTGGAATAACAGCAGAGCCCACAGTATGAGAATGGGTAAACAAATAAATATAGCCCGAAGGAACACAATCCTCGCCAACGCTCCTGTCTAAAGCCGCCATTCTGATGGCCTTTGACATATATTCCTCCAAATAGCTGATTTGATTAATAAGTTGTTGCTCGGCCAAAACTCTTTTTTGGCTTTGGACAATTGTAATAAAACTGCTTATAGCAGCCCCAATAATAAAGAAAAAAATAGCCAAAACAACAATCAATTCAATAATTGTGAAGCCCCTTGAAACCAATTTTTTATTTTTATATCCCTTTAACATATTTATTTTTATTATTTCACTTTAAAAAGTTGCTGTAACAGCGACAGTATCCGTAAACCCTCCGTCTACAGTTCTTACAGTGATTGTGGCCGTGTTATAATATGTCTTCGCAGTTATCAAGCCAGCACTGGTTACACTGATAATACTCGAATTGCTGGAAGACCAGGTTACAGCGGGATTTGTGGGAGGAGGAATAAGAGAACTTACTGTAGCATAAAGCTGGTATGAGGTATTATATCTTAAAGACTTGGAAGTTATGTCATTACCAGCTGAATCTGTAATCCTAACACCTGTTACAGGACTATTAGCAATTGTAGTGTATGTTGCGCTGGCAACAACACTGTCATTAAATCCTGATTTAATCGCAATAGCCTTAACAGTTGTTGTTGAATTGGCCTGCAAGGTGAATGGAGCAGAATACAAAGTTGACCCAGAAGTTGGAGTTGAACCATCAATTGTGTAATAAATACTTGCGCCAGATGTTGTAGTGCTAAGAGTAATTGCTTGGCTGTTTAAAATTGTGCCAGCCGATGGAGTAAATGTTGGCGTCGCAGCAGGAGGAAGCGTCACAGTAACTGTGACTTGTTTTGTGTCACTGCCCAATGAATTGGTGGCAGTTAATGTGTAAGTTGTAGTTTGTGTTGGCGAAACTGATTTTGACAACAGACCAAATACTGACCCTATGCCGTTATCAATAGACAAAGCTGTTGGATTCCCCCCACTAAATGTCCACGACAACGTTGTAGAGCTTCCATTAACTATTGTCGTTGGTGAAGCTATAAATTCACCAATTACCGGAGGAGAATCCTGAACACATCGCACCGAAAAACCATATCCTTGCGAACCATTATTTCGATATGAAGTAGCGGCAGCTCCGACCGCCCGATACCAAGCATTCGATCCGCTTCCAGTAGAATTCCAATAATAACCTAAGGTACCCATTGAAGAAAAAGCACTACCAGTATAATATCCTGCCAACTTAAGATAAAAGTTTGAACTGTTTTTAAGCCAGGTACCTTCATTGTGTGTACCAAGCCAAACACTCATAGTAGTTGTATTATCAGGAAAATCGGTTGAACAAGTTGTGCCCCCATTTATACTGCATACTGTTCTTTCAAGTATTGTACTCTCCGTATGAGTAGGAATATGCCAACCAGTTGGACAAATTCCTTTTGCACCAGCCGAAGTTGAACCACACATTGCCTGAGTCCATTTATATAACCCCCCATAATCAGCACACTTATATGGATCTTCAAGATAACAAGTTTTGACAATAGGCGAACAAGTAGCGTTTTGTTCAGCAATTGAACCAGAATCACCAACATTTAAATTTTCTGCCATCCAACATTGGTTTCCAATAGCGACAGTTCCATATGATTTACTATCCCTTGAATCTTGGATGTCCATGCCACATGTCCAAGAAACAATATCAAGTGTAACTGTCCCTGGGATTCCACCGCCTGGTGAAGTGGCAGTTATAGTTACAGAACCAGTTGCTCCAGCTGAAACAGTTACGTACCCTGTATTAGTCACAGTAACATTCGCATTATTAGATGACCAATCTACTGTTTGAATTGTAGCCCCCAAAGGATTTATTGTTGCATAAAACTGATATGAATTGCCAGGACTCAAAGAAGCATATGAACTTTGTATACTAACACTTTCAACAGCTGTATAAGTTGAACTGTCCTGCACGCACCGCACCGAAAAAGCATTGCCCTGAGGATAAACACCACGAGTAATTGTAGCTGCGGTAGTCAACCTACGAGCCCATGCATTAGCAGCAGAAACTGTTGAAGACCAATATAATGCATTAGAGGCATTAGAATAAGTAGTCCAATTTGAAGCATAAGCACCAACGAAAGAACCATTAAAATTACCTGTTGCTCCTGATTTTAATGTTGTGCCCTCGGCTGTTCCTCTCGCACCAGTTGTAGAAAAATCATATGGAAAACTTGTTGTACAAGAAGCATCGGTGCCCCCATTATTTAAACAAATAATTTTCTCTAATGTTGTCAAATCATGATGAGACGGAATATGCCAGCCTGCAGGGCAAATTCCTTGAGCCCCTTCTGTGGGAGTTGTTGAGCACATTGCCTGATTCCATTGGTATAATCCACCATAAGAATTACAATTATCTTTAATGTTGTTATAACAATATTTGTAAATAGTCGAGCAACTACTGCCCTGAGAAGAAGTTGTTGAAGCAGTAGCAGATTCCCCAATGTCCATATTTTCAGCCATCCAACACTGAGATACAATCGAACCTGTTTGTGTGCTAATTAAAACTGTAGAATATTCTTTAACAACTCCATTCCTTATATCTCTAGTATCTTGAATTTTATTAATTCCGCAAGTCCAAGTAGGTGTAGTACCACCACCGGGCTCAGTTGAAACTGAAACCAAAACTAAAGCCGACTTTTTTCCATCAAGACTTGTAGCCCTAATTTCAATGGCATCAGCAGTTGGCGCAACAGCTGTTACTACGGCATTCCCATCACCATCTACTTCTAAAGTAACAAATTCTCCGCTTGTGTCACTGGAAGTCCACACGACAGCAGTCTCGGTTGCATAAGAAGGAACAACTGTGGCAATTAAAGTGCGTGATTCGTTTATCCCCAAAGTAATGCTTGCCGGACTGTTAATGGTAACATTTGTGACAAAAATATATGTGTTGTACCAATTGTATAAAGTTTCTTCAGTAGAGAGACAATTGCTGGGGTCACAATTATCAGCATTTGCAGAAGTAAACAGTCCAAAAATGTTTGCTTTTTTGTCCCACGACACATTGGTTTTAACTTTTAAAATATGTTTAACTTCAGCATTGCCATCTACGTCTATAATCGGAGTAATAAAAATTTTTCTTTTAAATTTTGTCAGCGTACCCGCGACAGAAGTTGAATAAAACCCGTTGCTGTCAAGATATAAAGAACCCTGACCTTGCGCACTTCCTACCGGAGCTTGCTGGAAATCTGCCGAACATCCTGTTGTAGTATTTTCGCAACTTCTTTGCGAATCATTTTCAATAACATTCGTCAACCCATTTGACCACGAAGGAACAAGGCCGACATCTTCTCCGGCAGCATAATCATCCATTTGAATCCAATTTGTATCTCGCAAATTTCTGGCTATTTCCATTCCTTCCTGCGCCAAATATGTTGCTGTAAGTCTGTCGGTTGAATCGGTTGTCAGAATAGTCACAATTGAAAAGGCATTAAAAACACCTATGATGCCCACAGACAAAATGAAAATAGAAATAACTAATTCAATTAATGTAAACCCTTTATTCATTTTATTGAACATTAATTAATCCTGCTTTGTTTGTGTAAACAGTTCGAGTTGCCCCATCGGTGTTTGTCAAAACAATTTCAACTCCAACTTTTGAAGAATCAAGATTGTCAATTGTAATTTTTGGATTTGGTGGCGCAAAATTTATGCTTGTTGAATTAAATCCGTCTGTTAAATTATTTATTATCTGAAAAGACAAACTTGCGTTTTCATTTTTAATGTCAACCACTTCAATTACGCAATCTGAATGAAGTTGGTCGGGAGTTTGAGTTACTTGACTACACAATTGAGTAGAAAAATCTCCGTCAAATTTTTCGCTAGGTACGCCGTCTGCATTTGCTACATCGGCATAAATTAAATATTTAGTCGAATCAGTATTAATGTCAAAATATATTCCATAACCTTTCGCCAATATTGCCTGCGGGGGAACTCCCCCATCGTAAAGCTGAAACCCCGACAAGCCAAAATCTTGAGTTTTTCTTAAGTCCTGCGCCAATTTATAAGTCACGCGCGAAAGCGCATATTGACGCATTATTTTAGGAAAATCAGAAATTACAATAACTAAAAAAACTGACGCAATCATAATTACAACAATAATTTCAACAAGACTAACTCCTTTTTCTTTGTTTATAAAAATCAAACCACGCATAATAATTTTATATTACTAAAATGCTTAAATACCAATTGGCTATTTGCTGACCAAAAAATAAAGAAATAAATGTTCCTACAACTAAAAACGGGCCAAAGGGAATTTCACTTTTTATTTTTTTACCCTTAAAAACCATCAATATTATTCCTATTATAGCACCAAAAAAGAATGATAAAAACAATGCCACCAAAACACCCGGCACCCCCAACAAAAAGCCCATTAAAATGGCCAACTTCACGTCACCAAAACCCATCCAGCGACCCTGGGAAACCCACCAAATTAGAAAAAAGAACCCTGAAGCAATTAATACTGCCAACCCATAATCTAACAAAAAAGAAAAATTAAAATTTTCAAATAAACGATAAATAAAAGTTATGACAATGGCGGGAAATAAAACTTTATCGGGAATTAAATAATGTTTTAAATCGAAAATAAAAATAACTATAAGCGCGCTAAAAACATAAAATAAAAATCCGATGTTTAAAAATTGATAAATTAAAAATTGATTTAAAATTTCAAATTTAAAATTTAAAATTAGTAGAAACATTACAGCAGTGATTATTTCTACTGCAGGATACTGCCAACTAATTTTTACTTTGCAATATCGGCACTTCCCGCCTAAGCATAAAAAGCTAAAAACAGGAAACAAATCCATCCAAGAAAGTTGATGTTTGCAATGTGGGCAAAAACTTCTGCCGGTTATTTTTTTTTCTTCTTCTAGCCTGTAAATTGCGCAATTTAAAAAACTACCGATACACAGCCCTAAAATAAAAACAAATAAAAATAAAAAAATATTTATTAACATTAAATTATTTAACCATTCAATTTATGGCACCCTACAAAAATTTGAAACATTTTCATTACATATTTGCAAACGCACATCATGATCGTCAGACAAATCACCTAATGAAGCTTTAGCTCCCGTGCTGTCTACACAAAAAACATCACTGGAACCAAAGTCTTCATTGCCTGGCATTTTTGCTTTGGCACACCAATCCTGCACGCCCCCCGTGCCAGAACCAAAACACATTGTCTCTCCTCCTGCCTTATAAATTGCCTGGGTCACGGGACTGTTTATTATTTTTCCAATCCCCCCGCATCCAAAAATTGGATTATTAACAAAATTATACCCAAAATCATTTAAATTACTCTCAAAGTAAACCGTTGCTTTAGTTGCAAGAGTCGATAAATTAGCTTTTATGGCCGAAACTTTACTGCTTCTTATGTAAGCAGTCACGCTTGATACTATGATCCCAGCTAAAACTGCGATAATCGCAATAATAACTATTAATTCAACAATTGTGAAACCCTTGGCCGTAGCCGAACGGGCGAGGCTTTTTTGCTTGTTCATAAAAATCTTAAAAACATTTATTAACATTAAATTATTTAACCATTCAATTTATGGCAATGGCACCCTGCAAAAATTCAACGTGCCATCGCATACTCGCAAACGTTCAGCATAAAAATCAGACAAATCCCCTAATGAAGTCTTAGCTCCCGTGCTGTCAACGCAAAAAACATCACTAGAACCAAAGTCTTCATTGCCTGGCATTTTTGCTTTAGCACACCAATCTTGCTCGCCGGATGTGCCAGAACCAAAACACATTGTTCCTCCATCTGCCTTATTAATTGCCTGGGTCACGGGACTGCTTATTACTTCACCTGACCCTCCGCAACCAGAAGTTGAGTCACTAACAAAACTATACCCATGATCACCAAAACTGTTTTCAAAATAAACTGTTGCCTTGGACACAAGAGTCGATAAATTAGCTTTTATGGCCGAAACTTTACTGCTTCTTATGTAAGCAGTCACGCTTGATACTATGATCCCAGCTAAAACTGCAATAATCGCAATAATAACTATTAATTCAACAATTGTGAAACCTTTTTGCTTGTTCATAAAAAAGTTATGATTATTTTCCCTTATAATTATTTTATCATTTTTTCAATAAAAAAACACCCCGCATTTTAAGCGGAGTATTTTTTGTTTTTTAAATAATATCAATATTATTTACAAACACCATCTGTCGCATTTGCTCCCGTAGAACAGTGCGTTGAACAAGCACCAGTTGCGTTTTCTACTTTATTACCTGTACCATCTACACAGTAAGATACTGTCCCTGAAATAGGAATTAATTGGGTACACATACACCACTGTTGAACATTAGCGGCAAGGGTAGAATTACCCGTAACAACTGCACCACCTGAACCCTGAGCAGATACTATAGCTGATGTAATATTCGTAATAGGCGAAGTTGCAATAAATGTAGCACCAGTCCCAGCAGGGGTTAAATCAAAATAAGATGCAGCATTAGTTATTGCTGAGGCTAAATTACCCTTTATCGCAGCATTCTTTCCCTTATTGATATAGCTTGTGACGTTAACTAAAACGATTCCGGCTAAAACTGCAATGATTGCAATAACAACGATTAACTCAACGATTGTAAAACCTTTTTGATTTTTATTCATGTTTAATTTATTTTTTTTAATTTTTAAGTAATTGTCGACCGATTGATAAGTTAATTAATTTTACAAGATAAAAAATACAGATGCAATAGATGAGGGCTGTGAATAACTACTATGGGCAGTTTGCTATATCGTCAGAGGGGCAAACGGTTATACTGCTTGTGCAAGAATTTTTGCATATTTCTTTTCTTATTCCCCTGCTATCAACACAATAAGCTTTTGTTGTGTCTGAAAACTCTGTAGCACAAGCTGCCCACGATTGTCCGCTGTCATCCACTTTACAACAAACTCCGGCTGAATTGGCAGTACTGCAAGCCCCGGAAGGGTTTGCGGGCATTTGAGCAATGGCATTTGTTAAAATACTACTACTGCAAAGAGTTGAGTAGCTATTGTCACTTGCATTATAATAAATCTCGCCGGCTGTAACTAAAATTGCCAAATTTCCGGCTATGTTTGAATCCTTACCTTTGGCAATATATTGCGTAATTGTAAAAGTAATAATTCCCGACAAAACTGCGGTTATAGCCACCACTACTATTAATTCAATTAATGTGAAGCCTTTGTTTTTTAAATAAATCATATGTTTACATTGTTTGCAATGAACCGTAAAGCGGTTGAATAACCGAAATAGCCAACAAGGCAACCCCAAGCCCCAAAACAACTATCATTACGGGCTCCAAAAGGGCTGTAAAGGTTTTTATTGCTTTTTGCACTTCTTTGTTGTAAAAATTCACTATTTGCATTAAGTTTTGGTCTAAGGTACCCGTGTCTTCACCAACCTGAATCATTTGCACCACAAATGGTGGGGCATAATCGGGGTATTTCACAAACACCGAACTTATTTTTTCTCCTTCGGAAACTCTTTGTTCTGTTTCTGTTAAAATGTTTTTATAAACATCATTTCCCACCGTGTCTCTTGTAATTTTCAATGCATTATTTATTGAAAGTCCGGCTCCAAGCAAAGTGGAAATATTTTCAGCAAAATTAATAAGATATGTTTTTTTTAAAAAATCACCAAAAAAAGGTATTTTTAATGACCAGTCGTCCCATATTTTTCTTCCATTTTTGGTTGTAAAATAATACACAATAAAAATTGCAACAGCAACAACTCCTGCCAACAAAATTGGCCCATAACTGGCTAAAAAACTATAAAAATTAATCATCATTTTTGTGAAAGCCGGCGGTTCATTTGTTGTTTGTTTAAGTAATTCAACTAATTTTGGCATAACAAATAAAATGACAATTGGAATTATTATAAGCATAAACGCAATCACAAAAGCTGGGTAAATCATGGCTCCTGTTATTTCTGAAGCTATGTCGGCTTCTCTTTCCAAGTGATCTGAAAGGTAGGCCAAAGAATCAGAAATTTTTCCTGAAGCTTCACCTGTTTTAATCAAGCTAACATAAAAAACGCTGAAAATTTCCGGAAATGTTTCCATCGCTTCCGACAAAGGACTTCCCTCTTCAACAAGTTGAGAAACCTTTAAAATTTTCTCTCTAAAAACCGGATTTTTAGTTTGGATTGCCAAACCCTTCAAGCTTTGAGTGACAGGAACACGAGCCCGCAACATTACTGCTAATTCCCTTGAAAACACCGCCAAATCTTTTTTTGAAACTCTATTTAAAAAACTGATGCTTTCTGTCCTAAAAATAAAAGGCGTTTGCTCTTTTACGGAAATAACGAAAATATTATATTTTTGCAAAAGAAGAGCGGCAGCTTCTTTCGAAGATGCTTCAACGGTTCCTGTTTCTGTTTTACCTTGCTTATTTCTGGCCTGATAAATATATTTCATTTACCTTAATAAATTTCTTATTTCGGACGGATCCATCGAGTTGTCCATTGCATTTTTTAAAGATATTTCTTTTCTTCTTACCAAATCAACTAATGACCTGTTGTAAGAAATCATTCCTTCTTTTGCCGACGTTTCTATTACGGCCGGAATTTCATGTATTTTATTTTCTCTTATCAAATTAGAAACAGCATTATTGCAAATTAAAATTTCACAAGCAGGAATAAATCCTCCTTTAATTCTTGGAATTAATCTTTGAGAAATAATTCCCAACAATGAACTGGACAATTGGAACTTTATTTGGTCCTGTTGCTCAGCCGGAAAAACATCCACAATTCTGTGAATAGTCTGGGCTGCCGAATTAGTGTGCAAAGTGGCAAAAACCAAGTGCCCCGTTTCGGCCGCTGTAATTGTCATTCCAATTGTTTCCAAATCCCTCATTTCTCCAACCATAATCACGTCGGGATTTTGACGCAAGGTTGATCTTAATGAATTGTTAAAATTTAACGTGTCTATTAAAACTTCTCTTTGGTCGACAATCGCCCTGTCAATTGGATAAGTATATTCAATTGGGTCCTCAACTGTAATCACGTGAACCGATTTTGTATGATTTATTTCATCTATCATTGCCGCCAAAGTTGTTGATTTGCCCTGACTGGTTGCGCCAGTCACCAAAATAAGCCCCTGTGGTCTGTCTAAAAAATTATGCAAAATAGGAGGAAGATTTAATTCTTCAATTGTCCTTATTTTAGAAGGTATAAAACGCATGGCAATGCTTATTGACCCTCGTTGAAAATATGCATTTACACGAAATCTTCCTTTGTCTTCATGCTGATAGGAAAGATCTATTTCTTTTTCTGCCAAAAACTTTTTTTGTTGAATTTCCGACATTACGGCATATGCCAATCCTTTGGAATCTTCTGGTAAAATAGTTTTTTCCTGGCTAAGAGGAACAAGTTGGCCGGTAATTCTGATGTTTGGCACATGCCCAACCGAAATGTCCAAGTCAGACGCTTCTTCTTTTACGGCTATGTCTAATAATTTTTTAAGATAATTTAAATAATCCATAACTTTTGCTTTGCAAAAGAAATTCGAAATCCGAATATCGAAATCCGAAACCTCTACAAATATTATAATATTTTATTCTGATTTTCTAATTATAGCACCAAAAATGTTCATTAGTTCTGAAGACTCCTTTATTAAAACTATTTGCTCTTTTTCTAATTCCTGACTATTACTGATGTCACATAAATTTAACCATAAACGGCTCTCTTTTGATTCTTTTCTACAAATTTTTACCCTCATCACAAAATCTTTTTTACTCAATGACTCGTTTGCTTCAATATAATTTGCTGCTTGTGAACCAGATGATCTTGCAAGTTGTTTACCATACTCGATATTAGTAATAATTTTTGGTAATTGTTTAATAAAATTCCTACACCTTTTTGCAAATTGAAAAGTTCGTTCTTCTAAATCGTACTGTTTTGAATTTTGAATTTCGGTCATTTGAATTTGTTTCGGATTTCGGATTTCGTGCTTCGAATTTTACCCATTAACGTTCTTCTGTTACTCTAATTATTTCTTCAACTGTTGTTTGACCATTTAAAACCTTTAACACTCCTTCTTGCGCCATTGTAAGCATTCCCTGCTTCTGAGCAACTTTTAGAATAGAAAGCTCGGAAAGATTTGTTTGTATTGCTTCGGCCAATTCTTCCGTCATAGACAAAACCTCATAAAGACCAATTCTACCCGAATATCCTGTAAGTCCACAAATTTCACATCCTTTCGCCGTATAAATTGTCATATTTTCTTCTATTTTTATATCTTTTCTTACAGAAGCCGGTATATTTTTTAATGCCTGCAAAATAAATTCTTTCATTTTTTCTGGAGGTTTTATTTTTATTTTGCAATTTTGACACAAAGTTCTGACCAACCTTTGCGCAATAACAACCCTTAAAGTAGACGGAATTAAAAATGGCTTTACACCCATGTCCATTAATCTTGGAATAACTCCCGTTGAAGTATTGGTGTGCAAAGTAGACAAAACAATATGTCCGGTTAAAGCCGCATTTATGGCTAGGTCGGCTGTTTCTTCGTCTCTAATTTCTCCAACCATGATAACATTCGGGTCTTGCCTTAAAATTTGTCTTAATCCCTGAGCAAAAGTATATCCAATTTCTGGCTTAACCTGCGATTGGTTAATTCCTGCAATTGAATATTCAATCGGATCTTCCAGCGTAACTACGTTAACTGATTCTTTGTTTAAAATTCTTAAAATTGCATACTGCGTTGTTGTTTTTCCCGAACCCGTTGGCCCCGTAAACAAAATCATTCCATAGGGCTTTGCAATGGCTTCTTTCACAACATCCAAACTTCTTTTTGTCAGACCTAAGTCGTCAAATGATTTTAATCCTGCTGCAGGATCCAAAACCCTCAGCTCAACTTTTTCGCCATAAAGGGTAGGAAAAGTGGCAACCCTAAAATCAATGTCTTTGTTGTTTATTCTGGCTGAAAACCTTCCATCTTGAGGAATACGGTTTTCATCAATTTTAAGCCCCGAAAGAATTTTAATTCTTGCGACAATAGCCAAATGAACTTTTAATGGCAAAGACAAACTAGGGTTTAAAATTCCATTTAAACGAAAACGCACATTTAATTTGTCTCTGTTTGGTTCTATGTGAATGTCAGAAGCATTGCCCTCAATAGCATGGCGCAAAATAACCAAAACCATTTTTATAATCGGTGCTTCTTCCGATTTAACCTCATTCAAACTTTGTCCTCCTAAATTATCCGTTGACTTAATCTCAACTTCCGGCAATGATGCTAAAACTTTTTTGGCTTCACCTGATATGTTTTGTCTTTGCTTAAAAATTTTTAATAAATTGCTTGGGGTTATTAAATAGGTTTGGTATTCAAATTTACCCTGATTTGCCAAAAATCTTAAAGCGTTTTGAGCAATAATGTCTTCAGGATAAACCATTCCAATCTGAACTATTTCCTTGGTTTTCCCGGTTGCAATCATTTTATAATTGATAGATGCTTCTTCAGGAATTAAATCCATTACAGCCAAAGAAATCTGATCGGGTTCAATTTTTATGAGAGGAATTCCCGAAATTTTACTTTTAAGATTAAAAAGAAAATCCTCGGTTACGATTCTGTTTTCTAAAATAATATCTTCCTCCTTCTTATCGGATTTTTCTATTTGTTGTTTAAATTCATTCATTCTTTCCTCGGTCAAAAGACCCTCTGCAAATAATTCTTGTAGTAATTTCATAAAATAAAATTTAATAATAAGGAGTAAAGGGGTTGTCTTTTCCAATCTTAACTGGCCTTATGTCAAGAACCGTCAACCCCATATCTTCTAAAATCGACCTTGCTTTAATTATTGAGTCAGCAGATATAAAACCATTTTTTTCAGTATTATTTTTTGCTCTTGCAATGTAGCTAAATTGTGGCTGAATGTCTGCAAATGATTTAAGATTTTTAAGTTCCTCTTTATCAAAAATACTCATATCAATGTTAATTTTTGATTGATTATAAGTAATTGTCTGTGCAACTTCAGGTGGTTTAGAAAGAAAAATGCCCAATGAAATAATAGTCAAAAACAGCAATAATCCGGCTGTGATTATCATAAAAAACATTCTTTGCCTTTGCTTCGGTGATATAAAAACTACTGCCATATTAATATGAATTTGTTTTTATTTGTAAACTGAAATTGTAGGGTGGATTGGCTGAAGAACTGAAAGAAATGTTGGTAATTTCAAAAATACGAGATGAACTTTCAAGCTCTCTCATAAATGCCAGCAATGACGGATAATCTCCCTCTAAGTCCATTGAAAAGAAAATACTTTTTACAATGTTTGCGTTTGCCTGCGATCCGCCCCCCGATGTTTTCGATAAAAATAAATTTTTAGTCATTAAGCCGTTACTTTTCGCAGTTTGCTGTAAAAAATAAATTGTTTTACCGGAATCTGACTCTTTTGGAAGAGCACTATCAATTTTTGCAAGATCCTCTTTTCGGCTTTGCAAATCATAATAAATTTTTTCTATTGCCGAATAATAATCTTTTTGTCTGGCATTTTCAGTCATTTTTTCCCCTAATTGCTGTTGTAAATCCTTGAACTGATTATATTGAGGCATCACTAAAAAGAAAACCAAACATAAAATGATGATAATAATTGATGCAATAATAATTGTACGATCGATTGCCATAGTTTTTTATTGTTTTCCAATTCTTCTTCTAAGAAAAATAATTACAACCGCAATAATTATAATAACTAATAAAATAATTACCAATCCTATAACCCATATTTGATTTGATTTTTGGTTTCCCGTTGCAGGCAAAACCGTTACTTTAACCGAATATACTTGACTTGAACCGTCTTCTGCTACAACAGTGTAGCTTACAAGATTGCTGAAATTTTGAGGAGAAAGCGAAACAGGCGTAACTGTTGCCTTGGGTGATATGACAATTGCTGGTGTTAAATTTTTAATGTCAGTCCCATATGGAACATTTATGCTTATCGTATATTTGCTTTGATCTATTTGTCCGGCAACATCGGGAGTTAAACGAAGATGAAAAGAAGTTATTAATTTTTGACTGCTTTTTTCTGAAGCAGACTGTTGCTCGGCAGGATTATTAGCTGTCAGATTCGGTAATGCGCCCTGAATAACTGCAGCTCCGGACGGTGAAACGGCTGAAGTTAAAGATATATCTGAAAGATAATCAAAAATCTTTGGATCAAAAACAAGTGATATGTTGAAATGTATTCTTGAAGATTGGGCTTGTGACGAATTAATAGACCCCATACTTTTAACATGTTCATTGTTTTCCAAATTCTCAACCTGTCTGGAAAAAGAATCTATACTGTCTGACTCTCCTTCCAATTGCACTCCCCTGCTTTTTTCATCAAAAGAAAATTGAGAAAACCAGACATTTTCCATTGTTTGGCCGTGCATAAAAGCAAAAACATTTGATGCGAATTCATGATTATTTAATATCTTACTAAAATCGTTTATTTTGCTTTTGTATTTTAAAACTTCCGTCTCGTGTTCTTTTTGTCGTTGACTTCCTACTGTACGCAAAGTTGAAATTTGATAATCAATCTCTTTTTTTATCATTCCATTCTTAACCAGAAAAATAACATAACAAAAAATCGTAGCTACCAATAAAGATATCACCAAATAAAATATAACATCCATCCACCAGTATTTTTTTGTTTTTAGTTGGAAAATTGTCGAAAAGTCCACGTTTTTATTTATTATACTATTTATTTTTCAAGTCCCCCAAGAGCTACTCCAGTAGCCACTGAAAAACTTGGAGCCAATTCTTCTAAAGTGTCTCCTAAAATTGGCGGATACAAAAATTCCGAAAAACAATTGGGAATTTCCACTTTTTTCTTCAAAACTTCTGAAAAATATTCCTTAAGGCCGGGCAAATTTGAAGTACCACCTGTTAAATAAATGGCGCTTACCTCTTTCCCCTCCTGCTGATAGAAATCGGCTAACACTTTTTTTACTTCAATTACCAAAGGGTCTATCAATAAATAAAGGACTTTTGAAATTTCTTCTCTGGAAGAAAGCAGTCCTTCTTTATTTTTTAGTTCGTCCGCCTGCACATGGCCCAAATCCAAAGCCGAAGCAATACTGTATGTAAGTTGACTACCGGCAAAATCAAAACTGTAACTCTTTTTTAAAACTTTTTTATCAACCATATTTATGGTTGTACTTTGGACTCCAATGTCTACCATGCAAAAACAATCCCTGTTTCCTTTTACCAATGCCCTGGCTAATCCTAAAGATTCTGCTTCAACAGCATAAAGATCCAATCCCGCAAGTTGAGCCACTTTCTGATAATCCTGAACAATCTGATTAGGAATGGCAACTAAAAATACTTTAAGCGAAGACTTTTTGTCTCCAGGATTTCCGCTTATTAATTGCCAGTCCAAAGTAGTTTCTGTTATGGGCAATGGAACATATTGAGATGCGTTATAATAAATTGCATCTTTCAATTCATTTTCGGGCATTGGCGGAAGATCTAAGGTGGTACAAAAAGTTGAGAAATCCGGAATTGAAAATATTACGGCCCTAGTCTTTATTTTTGCTTCATCCATTATTGCCCTGATTGCCTTTGAAACAAAATAGTTGGACAACAAATAACTTCCTTTTTCTAGGCTTCGAAATGGTTCTTTGTAAAGTGACGTTGATTTAATTTGTCCATAATTTTCCAGTGTTTTGCCTTCACCCCATCTTGATAATTCCACAATTTTAATTGATGAAGTCCCCACATCAATTCCCACCATTTTTTTGGGGAAAAACATTTTAAGAGGGTTCTCAAATATATTCAGTTTTTTTAAATCCTTTAAATTAAAATTGTCCAAAAAATTTGGGCTCATGATTTTAGGCCTATTGCAAAATAAGTATTCGCGCCTAAATTTGTAATTTTGGCTACAAAATCATAAAAATTATTCAGCTTGCCCAAAAGGCAAACTTCCTAATTTTTCTGATTTTTCACTCAAAATTTCTGCATTTCGCTTGCTCATCTTATCTTGCAATACACCTACTTAATTATATAATAAAGTCAATAAAATAACACTGTGGATAAACACAACTCTCAAAAAAACTTTTTCCTAGACTTATTTTTCCCAAAATTCTGTTTGGGATGCCAAAAAGAAGGCCTTTATTTGTGCGATGATTGCCGGGCAATTTTAGATATTTCAGAATATGATTTTTGTTTATGCAGTAAAAACCCCATAAGAACTCCCGGTACTCAAGGAAAATGTCCACGATGTCAACACAAAAAACTTTCTGGCCTTTATTCTGCTCTACCATACAAAGAAAAGCATCTGACTAAAAAATTAATTTATCAATTTAAATATAAACCCTATTTAAAAGATCTGGCTGAAACTTTGGCCAACATTATAATTGAGCATTTAATACTTTCACAAAAAAACACTAATGAAATTTGGGCGCCCAACGGAATGCCTGCAATTTTAATTCCGGTTCCGATTAGCAAAGAAAAACTAAAGGATCGAGGCTACAACCAATCTGAAGAAATGGCAAAAGAATTATCAAAAGTTTTAAAAATTCCTGCTGTTTTTGATGTTTTAATAAAAACAAAAAACACTAAGCCTCAAATGGAATTATCACAACGTGAAAGAGAAAAAAATTTATTTGATGCATTTTCAGCAAAAAATGCAGAAAAAATCGCCGACCGAAAAGTTTTTCTGGTCGACGATGTTTACACAACTGGTTCAACAATGGAAGAATGCGCAAGAGTTTTGAAAAAAGCCGGCGCCAAAGAAATCTGGGGCATCACCCTTGCTCGCGAATCATTGTAGGCTTGACAAACAACATGATTTATGCTAAGTTCTTTTTATATTGCTCTTTAGAAATTTAAAACATCACCCTCACTTACCGTCAGCTAATAGCAGAAATTTAGTTATTTCTATTGTTAGCTGCCGGCGAGTGCTGACAGTAAAACAGAATCGGTAAAGTAAACTGAAACTGAGTTATACATATGAAATCGGAAATCACATACCGTAATTCGAACCAATTGAGTATTTCGACCTCCACCGGCGCCGCCATCGCAAACACAAACTAGGCGCGATGACCCGGCCGCGACTGGGCCTCAATTACGAATTGACTAAATGAGGCCACGAAGTGATGTCACTAAGGGGCGCAACCAAGCAATGCTTGTGTTGCGCCCCTACCTCTTCTTATACGCATCAAAAAATTGGTGTTCAAAAGAAGAGGTTTTTTATTACTATAAAAACTACTTATTTAATTTAACCAAAATTATTCCAGCTAAAACTGCATTGACTAATCCCCCCACAAGCCAGCTCACAATCATTATTAAGGAGTACGGCATACTTGCGTAAGTAATAAACATTCCGGGAATTGTCGCAATAATAAAATAGGTAAACCCAAAATTTATTCCGCCCTTCATGTCAGTGCCAAAAACATTTTTTGTTTTATCCCAAAACCAAGCAAAAATAATTCCGAGCAAAAATGGGTAAACAAAAAACAAAAGCATCAAGGGGTCTTGTGCAGGCCTAAATAAATTAAAGTTTGTATACTCTGCGTTTATGGCCGGAAAAACAATTTTAAAAATTTGACTGACCAGCATTGAAGCAATAAAATTTATTAATCCAATTACTAGCCCCGACAAAATAAATTTTTTAGTCATACTTTTTTATTTTAAATATATTACTTTATTTTAACAAAAATTAGCCCTTATGAAAACCCAGGTCTGCTGGATTCGCTCCACCAGAAACTCTTAAAACCTTTCCGTCGTTTTGTTCAAATTTTTTCCTCAATATTTTTACTTCGTGGGCCAAGTTTACCGTTTCTTCCCCAACTTCATATTTTATGTGTCCTTTCGACCAATAATCAATAACTAATTTACTATCGCCGAAAATTTTTTTAATCTTTTTTTTCAAAGCAATTTCCAATGCATTTTTGCATGCCAAAAGCTCGCCAAAATTATTAGTGACTTCATGCCCCAAATTTTCTTTTAAATAACTTTTACCAAATCTGTCGGTCACATTTATTTCGACTCCATTGCCAGCCCCAGTGCCCGCATCAAAATAAACACCGTCTTCAACAGCTATGTTTTTTTGAGAATAATGAGCCCCTGCTTCAAGCCAGGCTTTTGCCGATTCTTCTGACTCAAATCCCTTAAATTTTGCCCCGTCAATTCCTGAAACAATTTTCTGGCATTCCGGCCAATTATCAGTCACGCCATGTTTTTTACCGACTAAATACGCGTAATATTTTTTCTTCGCCATAGTTTAATGTAAAGATATTTTATTAATTTTACCACAAAAAATAAATAAAAAAAGCCGACTGATTTTTGCTTATAAGCAATGGTTCAGTCGGAAACCTATTTATCAGAGAGACTATCCCTTTTCTTCCTCGGTGAGCCCCTCAACTTTTGATGGGTCGAGCAACCCGTCGGAATCAGGCAGAAAAAGAGTGATTGTCGCCTCATCGACGACAAATTTGAAGTTTTTGTCTTCAGCCTCGGAAACCTGCCTAAAGGCGTCCAGTTGCGCCAAAATATTATTTGGGTGCGGCACTCCTGCTACCCATCTTTGGCCGCTTTTTGATGCGATCCACAAGGGGATAAAATGAACCCATTTCGTGTTACCATTCTTAGAACTGCTGCCGATGACGACAGCCGCTTTTATTTTTCCACGAAATAATTCATTCCCTATACAAATCTCAATCTGTCCACCGGCAATCCTTTCCAAAAAACGATCAGATAACTGCATCGCAACTCCTATTCAACACGCCGCGGCTTTCCCTGCGCAGATTAGGGCGCCCTCCGTTTCTTGCAAAACCAAAAGGCGATTTCAGATTATAACGACATTAAACATATGTCAATAAATTTATCTTACTATATACAAAAACGGCTCATCTCGTTGAGCCGTTTCATGGCGGAGGAGGTGGGACTCGAACCCACGAACCCCGTAAGGGGTCACAGTTTTCAAGACTGTTCTAATAGCCGCTATAGGACTCCTCCGTTTAATATCTTTTTTATCATAAAAACTAATATTTATCAAATTGACTTTGAGTGTTTTTACTGCTAAGCTTAATTTAATTTGGAGAGGTGCTTGAGTGGTTTAAAAGAGCAGGTTGCTAACCTGCGCCCTATAATGGGGCTCGTGGGTTCAAATCCCACCCTCTCCGCATTTTTTGCCCCCATAGTTCAATGGATAGAATGCAAGATTGCGGATCTTGTGATAGAGGTTCGAATCCCCTTGGGGGCACATGAAAAAAACAAATTTAATAATTGTACTAATAATTATAATTATTGTCGCGGGGACATACGTTTTGTTTTTCAACAAACAATTACCACAAACTGATAATTTACAAACAATTCAACCTGAAACACTGCAAATTACTGAAGAAAAAATAGTTAATAATACTGCCCCGTTTAAAATTGACATTGCCTATCCAAAAATAGCCGGAATTGATTATTTTAACCGAAAAGTAAAAACAGCTATAGACAAGGAAATAAATGATTTTAAAACAAATTCTTTGGCAAATGATCAGGCAGTAAAAGAGGTTGACCCGGAAAGTTATGCTAAATATCCAAGAGAATACAGCTTAAACATTGGTTATGATAAAGGACAAACAGACAACAAAATTTTAAGCGCAATGTTAAATGTTTACACCTTTGAAGGTGGAGCTCATGGAGCAAGTTATTTTATTCCAATAAATTATAATTTGGAAACAAAAAAAGACATTGTTTTATCCGACGTATTCGCAGGACAAACTGATTATTTGAAAAAAATTTCTGATTTTTGCATTAAAGACCTGACAAAACAGATGATTGCCAGCGGAGCAATAGAAATGTCAGACACTTCTTGGATTGAAAGAGGCGCCGGCCCAACAGAAGAAAATTTTCAATTTTTCTTAATTAACCAAGACAATACAATTACTTTTTATTTTCCACAATATCAAGTGGCAGCTGGCGCTGCCGGCGACTTTAAGGTCACAATGCCAAGATAAAATGATAACCCTTGCGACTAATGTTGAAGAATTGCCAAGAGTGGGGACTGCTTATGCTAAAAAACTTAAAAAGTTTGGCATTAAAACAGTGCAGGACATGCTTTTTTATTTCCCCGTACGCTATGACGACTTCTCAACAATAATTTCAGTCCACCAGGCAAAGCAAATGTTGGGCGAAACAGTTTGCACTCAAGGCGAAATTATTGAAATAGAAACAAGCAAATCTATTTACGGAAGAATGGCAATTACAAAAGCAGTTATACAAGACGACTCGGGACACATAAATGTAATGTGGTTCAACCAGCCATATTTGGAAAAATCATTAAAAGAAAATGATTTTATTTCTTTAGCTGGCAAAATAGCACTCAATAAAGAAGGGCTTTATTTTGCTAGCCCAAGCTTTGAAAGAATAAATAGCACCGGAGAAAACGAAAATCTAACCCACACCGGCAGAATTGTGCCGGTTTATTCTGAAACGCGCGGAGTTACTTCAAAATGGCTCCGTTACATAATTAAACCGTTGCTTTACCGGTTTGTAGAACAAATTCCGGAATCCTTGCCAAATGAAATAATAAAAAAATATAAATTTTTACCAATCCAAGAAGCAGTTTGGCAATTACATTTTCCCGAGTCATTCGAACATGCCGATGCCGCTAAAGCCCGATTTTCTTTTGAAGAACTTTTTTTAATTCAACTGAATGTGCTGAAAGAAAAATTGAAAATGATGCAAAAAAAATCCCCTGCTTGCCTAATGGATTCTAATTTAATGAAGCAATTTACCGATTCTTTGCCATTTCAACTTACTGATTCGCAAAAAAAATGTGCTTTTGCAATTTTAAAAGATTTAGAAAAATCGGTGCCAATGTCACGACTTTTAGAAGGCGATGTTGGTTCGGGCAAAACTGTCGTGGCAACAATGGCGGCTTTAAATGTTGTAAAAAATAATCATCAAGTTGCTTTTATGGCGCCAACAGAAATTCTGGCAAAACAGCATTTTCGCACAGTTACAGAATCGCTTAAAAGCTTTGACGTAAAAATTGGATTAATGACCGGCAAGGACACTCGAATATTCAAGAATGAAGAAACTTTTTCCGCCCAAGGCGGACCAGCCTCGGGCTGGGAAGTTTCTAAAAAAAGTTTTTTAGGCGACCTGGAAAACGGCCAACTAGACATTGTAATTGGCACACATTCTTTAATTCAAAAAGGTGTAGAATTCAAGGATTTAGCTTTAGTTATTCTGGACGAACAACACCGTTTTGGAGTTGAACAGCGCGACCACCTAATAAAGGGCAAAAAATTAATTCCACATTTGTTATCAATGACAGCAACTCCAATTCCCCGCACATTAGCACTTACAATTTATGGAGATTTGGATTTGTCTTTAATCGACGAAATGCCCGCCAACAGAAAAAAAATAAAAACAATTATTGTTGAACCATCTCAAAGAAAACAAGCTTACGACTTTATTAAAAAAGAGGTTTCTGAAGGTAAGGGGGTTTTTGTTATTTTTCCAAAAATAGAATCTCAAGCAAGCAAATTAAAAGAGGCAATTGAAAAACATGGCCCAATAACAGGAACTACAACTTCAAGTTTTGTACCACAAAATTATGCCCCAATGTCTTTAGCTTCTTTAGCAATAAATGAAGTTAAAGCCTTAAAAGAAGAATATGAAAAGTTATCTAAAGAAATTTTCCCTGAGCTAAGAATTACAATGCTTCACGGAAAAATGAAGCCACCCGAGAAAGAAAGAATTATGCTGGACTTTAAAAAAGGCGAAATAGACATTTTGCTTTCAACCTCGGTTGTTGAAGTTGGAGTTGATGTGCCCAGAGCAACAATTATGATGATTGAGGGCGCAGAGCGCTTTGGACTTAGCCAACTGCACCAATTTCGTGGACGTGTTGGCCGAAGTGATATGCAGTCATATTGTTTTTTATTCACCACCGACCCAAGCCAATTAAACAGAAAAAGATTAACTGCTTTAGTTGAATCGGACAATGGCTTTAAACTCGCTGAAAAAGATTTAGAAATTAGGGGCCCGGGAAGTTTGTATGGCACGCAACAATGGGGGTTACCCGACATGGCAATGCAGGGGCTTTCAAACATATTTCTGGTTGAAAAAACCCGCACTGCCGCTAAAGAAATTCTTGAGGAAGACCCAACCTTAGAAAAATACCCTTTACTTAAAGAGCGTTTAAAGCAATTTGAAAAACGCATCCATTTTGAATAAAAAAATCGCCTCTTCTATGGCGATTTTTTATATATTTTTATTTTTTAACTAAACTTTTTAACATTTTTTCTGACCCCTTAATTTCTTTTCTTGTGTTAGCCAAATGAACCTTTAAATCTTCTATTTGAGTTGTTTCTGTAGCAGTTAATTGAGATTTTTTCTTTATTTTTGCAACCGCCAACTGATGCATTAAATCTGATTCTAATTCTTTTGACTTTCTAATATGCTCTTCTAATCCTATTATTTGCTGCTGAGGATCATCGTGAGGGTCTTCACCTCTCTGTTTTGCCTCTTGCGTAGCCACTTTCCTTCGCAAAGCTATCGTTTCTGGCGTCACGCGAGAAATACTTAAATCATCTTCGTATTCCTGAAGTCGAGGTTGTGGAGGTTCAAATTTTCTTTCTTTTTCTGCCATAAATTTTATTTGTTAATTAATTTATTATACTACTTTCTGACCTTTTCTGTAACCCAGAAACCCATGTGCTTTCCAAGCATCAAACGAATTTGGGCGTCCAAAGCAGGCAAAGAACCAAATAGAATTAAAGTTACAGGTAAAAAAATCCATTGTAAAAAAACAGTTGACCTTTTTAATAATCTCACATACCACTTCATTGTTTTGGGCACCGGGGGTAAAAGCATTGTACTTAAAATTGCAGAAATAAACATTCCGGCCATTGAAACTGTCATTATTTGCGAGGTTAAAATTGGCAAATTAAATGACAAAACCGTAAAGTTAAACTTTTGTCCGCCTAAAATTATCGGCAACCACCCCAATAAAAACAACAACAAGGCGGCAGTCGCCCAAGCCCAAAACCCTTCAATAATCACAAAAGTGTGCCTTGCTTTTTGCCAAAAAGGTATTTTATTATCTTTTAAAAATCCAAACAATAAATAAGGAATTTCTGCACACCCCCATGCCCAACGCTTTTGCTGTTTGTATTGGTTTACAATTGTACGCCATAAATTTTGTGCCATCACTGCATCCATCGAAACCATGTAGTACATTGGCACCACTTTATAATTTCCTTCATATTGCAAGTAGGCCTTCCAAAAAATTCGTGAATCATCCTGCACAACATTATTAGGATATCCGACTTCAAAAAAAACTTTTGCTGGAGTTGAATGCGAAGAATAAGTTGTAAGTTCTTCCGACCGTTCTTGCTGAATCATTTGCCAAAAAGTGTTTGAAGTTGAAACAACCCTGGTAAAAGGCGACGAAGACCAAATATTGTTGTTGTAAATGGGAATTGGTTGATAACTGGCTTTTTCAGGATTTTCTTCAGTTAAATACAAATAAGTCAGCCTGGCAAAATATTGCGGAAAAACTTTTGTGTCAATGTCAAAAGTTGAAATTAAAACATTTTCATATGGCAATTTTAATTTATCAATAATTTTTTCTTTAACTTCCTGCCCTGCATGTGCTGTGTTTGAACCCTTGCCTGCAATTTCGCCCTTGACGCCATCTGGGTGAACAACAACCAAAAATTTTAAAAAAATATGTTCATATTTTTTAGCAATGCTTTTTGCCTGTTTTTCAAATTGCGCGCCCGCTCTTTCTTCGACCGCCAAAACAATAATCATTTTTTCTTTAGGATATTCTGAGTTAATTAAAGACTCTATACTTTCTTCAATTATTTCCTGGCTTTCTTTGTAAGATGGAAAAATGACAATGTGGTAAATGTCCTTCCATTTTTTAATTTTTTTAAGTTCATTTAACCACTCTTTTTTCATAACACCTTTAACCCTGAAATATCCGACAGTTTGATGCAAAGAAAAATAAAAAACTCTAAATAAGTAATAAAAACAAAAACATATAATAAAAACAGCCACCCCTGAAGGAAACATCCAAGAAAAAATAAAAACGCCTAAAAGCGTTCCCAAACTTACTGCGCCAGGAATAATTTCAAAAAATCTGTAAAGCCTTCTTTCTCCACGATTTTTTAAATCCCCTGCTTTTGAAATGTCTAAATAGTCTTTTTTATCCATAGTGGTGCTCCCAGCCGGATTTGAACCGGCGTTACTTCCTTGAAAAGGAAATGTCCTAGACCAGGCTAGACGATGGGAGCTTGTGTAAATTTAATTAAATAATAGCTCAAAAATTGAAAAAAAGCAAGATTTGAGATATAGTTTATCTATGAAAATACTGGCAATAGAAACTTCTTGTGACGACACGGGAATTGCAATTCTGGGCGTAAAAGAGGGCAAAACCCCCGAATTTTCAGTTTTGGCAAACGTGGTTGCTTCGCAAATTGAAATGGGTAAAAAGTATGGCGGAGTCTTCCCCGCAATGGCAAAGCGCGAACACCAGCGCAATTTGCTCCCCGCCTTAATTAAGGCTTTAAAAAAAAGCAACTTGCTTAAAATTTCCAATTTTCAATTCGGGGTACCCTTTGGGTCGTTCAATGAATTTTCAATTAAACAAATTTCAAAACTTAAAGAAATATTAGAAAGAGAGCCGGAATTGGCAAAAAAACTTATTCCATTTTTAAAAAAATATCAAAAACCAAACATTGACGCAATTGCCATTACAAATGGGCCAGGGCTTGAGCCATGTTTGTGGGTTGGGGTTAATTTTGCAAAAGTGCTTTCTTGCTTTTGGAACATTCCAATCATTCCAGTAAATCATATTGAGGGACACATACTCGTAAATTGGCTACCAATTTACGAAAATTCGAAATCTGAAATTCGAAATCCGAAACTACCGGTGGTGGCACTGATTGTTTCGGGCGGACACACTCAAATTGTTTTAATGGAAAAAGTCGGCAAATACCAAATTCTCGGCGAAACCAGGGATGATGCAGCCGGTGAATGTTTTGACAAATGCGCCAAAATTTTGGGGCTTAGTTACCCTGGTGGCCCAATAATTTCAGAATTAGCCAAAAAATCAAAATCTGGAATAATTACTCTCCCCCGCCCGATGCTTAACACAAAAGATTATGATTTTAGTTTTTCAGGATTAAAAACCGCTGTGCTTTATATGGACAGGGATACAAAATTAAAAAATAAAAAATATAAAGAAGCAATGTGTTCTGAAATTCAGCAAGCAATAATTGATGTTTTAATTAAAAAAACAATGAAAGCTGTAAAAGATTTTGGCGCGAAGACATTAATTTTGGGCGGAGGAGTTTCCGCAAACCAAGAACTTCGCAGACAATTTCAAGCACAAACAGAAAAAAATAATATAGCTTTTCTGGTGCCCCCAGCAAATCTTTCAACCGACAATGGCCTTATGATTGCCGTCGCCGGCTATTTCCACAAAAACGAAAAAATGTATTGGTCCCGACCTGTGGGTCGAGGATGCTCGACAAAGTCGGCACAAACCCTTGAAGCCAACGCCAATTTAAGGTTAAAATAAATGTAAGAAAAAAGCCGGTTCAGTTTCAGGTACACCCGGCAAACCTAGTTTGTTCTTAGTCAGATTTCGAGCATTCTTCATGCTCCCTATGCTCTTTAAGAACAAACATGAGGGCTCCGTCGGATCTAAAGTAAATCTTCGGGGAGTCTACTTCATTCCGCAACAGAATCAGATCATTTTCTTCTTCCTTTGTTTCGGGGATTAAGGATACCCGAAGAGACTTTATTTCAGTGCCCACTTTTATTTCAGCTCGTCCGTATTTCATAATCCTCCTTTGTTAAATTTAGAAAAGAAATTGGACTAATAAATTATTATCACAAATTATCAAAATTATCAAACATGGAACTTTCACCACAATATAATGCAAAAGAGGTCGAAGAAAAAATTTATAAGCTCTGGGAGGAAAGCGGGTTTTTTGCGCCCGAGGCGCACCAGCCTAGGGCTGGTAATCCTAATAAAAATAAACCGTTTTGCATCATCATGCCTCCAACAAATGCCAATGGAAATTTACATGCCGGTCATGCTTTGGTTATGACAATTGAAGACATTATGACCCGCTACAAAAGAATGCGCGGGTTTAAAACTTTGTGGCTACCAGGACTCGACCATGCAGGGTTTGAAACGCAAGTTGTTTATGAAAAAAAACTGGAAAAAGAAGGCAGAAGTAGGTTTGGAATGCCATCTGAAGAACTTTATAAAGAAATTTGGAATTTTACTGAAGAAAACAAAAAAAACATTGAAGGCCAAGTTAAAAAAATGGGATCTTCGTGCGATTGGTCGCGTAAAAAATTTACATTAGATAATGACATTGTAAAGATTGTTAACAAAACTTTTGAAAAATTATACAATGACGGATTAGTTTACAGGGGCAAAAAAATAATAAATTGGTGTTCAAAACACCAAACTTCATTGTCCGACCTTGAAACAAAAGATGAAGAACGCACAGACAAATTTTACTATTTAAAATATGGGCCATTCACAATTGCAACTGCCAGGCCCGAAACAAAATTTGGCGACAAGTATGTTGTGATGCATCCAAAAGATAAAAGGTATAAAGATTGGAAAGACGGTCAAAAAATAGAGCTTGAATGGATAAATGGCCCGATCACAGCAACAATAATAAAAGATGAAGCCATCGACATGGAATTTGGAACAGGAGTTATGACAATCACTCCATGGCACGACCCCGTGGATTTTGAAATTGCCGAAAGACATAATTTAGAAAAAGAACAAATAATTGATTTTTATGGCAAGCTTTTACCTATTGCTGGAGAATTTGTAGGATTAAAAATTTTAGAAGCCAGGCCAAAAATAATTGAAAAACTTCAATCAAAAGGATTAGTTGAAAAAATTGAAGAAAATTATAAACACGTCGTAAAAACTTGTTATAAATGCAACACATTAATTGAGCCTCAAATAAAAGAACAGTGGTTTTTAAAAATGAAGCCTTTAGCTGAGCCCGCAATAAAAGCAATCAAATCAGAAAAAGTTAGATTTATTCCTTCACATTACAAAAAAATCGCCCTGCATTGGCTAAACAACATTATTGATTGGAACATTTCCCGCCAAATTGTTTGGGGAATTCCAATTCCTGCAAAAATTTGTGAAAAGTGCGGTTTCCCAATGGTGGATCTGGAAGACAAAATTACACAATGCCAAACTCCTTGCAAGGGGCCTGTAAGAAAAGAAACAGATACTTTTGACACATGGTTTTCTTCAGGACAATGGCCATATGCTTCACTTGGTTATCCAATATCAAAAGATTTCAAAACATTTTTCCCGACTGACGTTATGGAAACGGGAGGCGACTTAATTTTTTTCTGGGTTTCAAGAATGATAATGTTTTCTCTTTACAACACAAAAAAAGTTCCATTTAAAACCGTTTATATGCATGGACTGGTCTTAGATGCCAAAGGCCAAAAAATGTCTAAGTCCAAGGGCAATGTTATTAATCCACTTGATTTAATCGACAAATTTGGTACAGATGCCTTAAGAATGAGTTTGGTTATGGGAAACACTCCTGGCACTTCCCTGCCACTGGATGAAAATAAAATTAAAGCTCACAGAAATTTTGCAAATAAAATATGGAATGCCGGCAGATTTGTTATGATGAACACAGCCGGAACTAATCTTTCCAAAAAGCCAAAACTTTCCAAAGAAGACGCCAAATCACTGTCTGAATTGAATAAACTAATTTCCCAGGTTACAAAAGAAATGGACAATTTTAAATTTTATATAGTGTCGGAAAAATTATACCACTATTTTTGGCATACCTTCGCTGACAAAATTATAGAAGCAAAAAAGAAAGACTTGGCGAGCGAAGACTTAGCGAAGAAAGATTCTGCTAAATGGTTACTTCTGGAAATTTATGCAACCTGCTTGCAACTTTTACACCCGTTTATGCCATTTATTACAGAAGAAATTTACCAACAACTTCCTTTAAAGAAAAAACAAAAATGCTTGATGGTGGAAGAATGGCCTATTGCATAAAGTTTTGGGTTTTTCTATAATGAATTTGATATACCTTATAATTAAAAATTTCGCTTATGCCAAGAAAAACAAAAACAATCGTAGGGGCGGCACCTATACAAGAAACAACCGTTGAAGAAGAAACAAATACGCCAGTGCCTGCTCCGGCCCCAAAAGCCGTGTACACAAACAGCCAAATTTTTGACCAGGCAGGAGAATTGGTTGTAGATGTTTATGAAACAAATGCCAATTTTGTAGTTGTGTCTGCAATCGCAGGAGTACAAATAAAAGATTTAGACATATCTTTAGAAAAAGATATGATGGTTATAAAAGGTAGCCGTCTTGACCCTCACGACGCATCCGACAAAAAATATTTTTATCAAGAATGTCATTGGGGCCCATTTTCCAGAAAAGTTGTTTTGCCAGAAAACATCAATATTGATCAGGCCGACGCCCAAATTGATAAAGGAATTCTGACAATAAAAATTCCGAAGGACGAATCAGGCAGTGGTAAAATAGGAATTAAGGTTAATTAAATAAATAAAAACTGTCCTTTTAGGGGGGGCAGTTTTTTTGTGCTCTCGAGATGACTCGTCAGGTCATGCGACCTGACGCCCAATCGAATGACTGGGCGAACAAAATAATTTGTGTCGGAGGAGAGAGTCGAACTCTCACGGGTTGCCCCACCAGCTCCTAAGGCTGGCGCGTCTGCCATTTCGCCACTCCGACTTGTGTTTTACCAATTCCCTGCCTGCCGGCAGGCAGGCGCCACGAGAGCATGCTTCTATAAGTATAAATTAAAAAACTAAAAAGTCAAAAAACACCCCATATTATTGGGGTGTTTCAATTTTAAAAAATTATTGTCCCTCAATGCCAAATGCATTTTGTATTAAGCCAATTATTGCTCCGCTTTCCGCCAAAGCAATTACTAATGTGCCAATAACACAAGCAATCAGTGCTTTCTGCGCGGTTCCAAGACGTTCGGGAGCTCCCGCCGCAGTAAGATATAAGATTCCTGTTATTATCCATCCAATAGCAACCATTGGCGCTATTATGCTTACCGCCGTATCTTTTAAACGCTGCATCATATTATCTAAGGTTCCGCTTTGCCCAAAAACAATTACAGGAAAAATGATTAACGTTAAAAATAAAATTAAAAATAATATTTTTTTCACAATTTTGTGTTAACTAATTTTTTTCTATTATTAAGAAGAAGGCAAATTAAAAGCATTTTCAATCATTGGCAAAGCACCCTGAGCTATAATAACTATTACTGTCCCGCCAACAGCTGCAAATAAAGCTAATTTTGCTTTATCTAATTTTCCAGGGTCTCCCGATGCAGACAAAAATAAAATGCCGGTCAAAACCCAAAGCAAAACAACAACTCCCGAAGCAATAGCTAAACCGGTTTGAACTGCAGCGTCCACCAAGCTCTGAACGGTTACATCTTGAGCAGAAACCAGAATGGGTAATAATAAAACCCCAAATAAAATTAAAAATATTTTCTTATTCATGTGAATTTATGAGCAAGCGAGTAAATTCATGCATAAATTAAAGCATGATATATCGATTGCCTAATTGCTTTAATTTAGGCGATGCATTTATTTCTAATAGCTGCCCTGTATTAAATTGCTCACCAAATAAATTATTGAAAAAGCTAAAATGCCAACTACCACTCCAACAATTCCCCATATTAAAGCATCTTTAGCTTTTGTAAGTTTAGCTGAATCACCGCTGGAAGTTAAAAACAAAATGCCTGCAATTATAAAACAAACAACAGCGAATGCGCCAAAAACAAGACCTGTTACATTTGTAATGCTGTCAATTAATTCTCTTAAATCAACTGCATCACCATAAGCCTTTAACTGAGCAGAAACTAAAGCCAATGGAAGCATCAACAACAATAGAGATGCTAACAAAATTGATTGTAATATTTTCCTCTTCATACTAATATCTTTAGTCCCGCCTATTAATGTGCGGGACTAAAGAAAAAATTTATTATTGTATCATGCTGGCCACAATAGCAATTATCGAGAAGGAAATAATTCCGATAACAACTCCAGCTACTCCCCACAAGAAAGCCTGTCTTGCTGCTGCTATTTTTTCCGCAGAACCTTGAGCAGTTAAAAACAACATACCTGCTACTAAAAAACAAATAACTGCGACTGCTCCAAAAACCAAACCCATTGCATTTGTAATAGAGTTGATAATTTCTTGTAAACTACCAACTTGAACCCCAGGACCTCCTTGAGCTATTGGCTGCATTTGTGCTAATGCAATTATTGGCAATGACAAAGCGACAACTGATGCTAAAAATAATTTAATGTTTTTCATTTTATTATTTAACTTTAATACTAAGCCGACCTTTTAACATACAAATTTATATTATGTTCCACCCTGTGCGCCTATGGTTTCTTTAACAATATTTACTATTTGATGAGCCGCCATTCCGATAGCAATTCCTACTATTGCAAACAATAAGGCCTTGTTAGCAGTGCTAATTCTTTGAGGATTTCCCGCTGCGGTTAAGTAAAGAACCCCTGCCACTATAACCATTATAATCCCAAGGTCCCTGACTATTTCTCCAACTTTATCTGCAATCTGCGTTAAAAGAGCAGTAAAGTCTTGAGGAACTCCGGGTGGCGGCTGTATTTGAGCCGAAACAATTCCCGCAGAACAAAGCAGACTTAAAAATATAATCGAATAAACTATTTTTTTAGAGTTTACCATATATTACAATTATACCAGAAAAACAAATAACAAGGGTGTGGATAACTAATCCTTCAAACAAGTACCCGAAGCAACTTTGTCACCCTCATCAAGTCGCATTATTCTTACACCTTGCGTAGCACGACCCAACAATGAAATCGATTTAACGCTAGTTCGTATAACCTGGCCCTTTCTGGAAATTACAATTAAATCTTCTTCGTCGACTCCATCTTCCAAAACAGTGGACATTACAATTCCTCCGGTTTTACTAGTAATGTTTGCTGTTTTAATTCCTGATCCGCCCCTGCCTTGCACTTTGTATTGATTTATATCTGTTCTTTTGCCATAACCATTTTCCATAACAATCAGCAAATATTGTTTAGCAGGTTTATTTGTTTTTGCATCAATAGGCGGATTTTTCTCAACAACATCCATGCCAATAATTTCATCTCCTTTTTTCAAATGAATTCCCTTGACCCCGGCAGCTCCCCTTCCCATTGGCCTAATGTCTTTTTCTTTAAACCTTATAGAAATTCCATTTTTAGTTGCCAAAATCAAATCATCTTCACCTGTTGTCTTAACAACTTTTTTCAAAGCATCCCCTTTTTCCAATTTAATAGCAATAATTCCCGACTTCCGAACATTTTCAAATTCCGATAATTCTGTTTTCTTTATCCTTCCATTTTTAGTAATCATTACTAAAAATTTTTCTTTCTTTTCTACATTTTCTTTGGCCCCTGGTGCTAAAACTGGCATCGGCACTAATGACAAAACTTTCTCTTCAGTTGATAACTCCAAAAAGTTTAGAAGCCCTCTACCCCTTGCAACTCTAGTGCCTTCAGGAATCTCATAAACTTGAGTTTGGAAAACTTTTCCTGAATCAGTAAAAAACATCAAGTTATCATGAGTTGAAGCAGTCAAAAAGTGTTCAACAATATCATCTTGCATTGTTTTCATTCCCATAATTCCTTTTCCTCCACGCTTTTGAATTTTGTATGTTTCAGGATTTATTCTTTTAATGTATCCTCCTGTTGTCAAAGTAACAATTGTTTCTTCCAGCGGCACTAAATCAACTTCTGTTATTTCTCCAAGTTTTCCCTTAACAACTTTTGTCCTTCTTTGGTCGCCAAATTTTTCCTTCATTTCCAAAAGTTCTTTTTTGATAATTGCTTTCAATTTTTCAGGACTTTTTAAGATGGCCAATAATTCTTTTATTTGCTCTAAAATTGCTTTCAACTCATCTTCAATTTTTTTCCTTTCCAATCCTGCCAATGTTTGCAACCTCATTTCCAAAATAGCCACTGCCTGCCTTTCAGTCAATTTAAATTTCTTTATTAAATTTTCTTTAGCCTCTTCTCTGTCTGCTGATTTTTTAATTGTCTGAATAACTGCATCAATATTGTTTAATGCAATCATCAACCCTTCTAAAATATGTGCCCGTTCTTTAGCTTTTTCCAAATCAAATTTTGTTCGGCGGGTAACAACTTCCTGTCTATGTTTTATGAAATAGGTTAAAACATCTGCCAAGGATAAAATTTCAGGTTGGATCCCGTCAACCAATGCCAACAAATTCAAGTGGAATGTTTTTTGCAGGTTTGTAAATTTATACAACCTATTTAAAATTCTTTGAGGCTGAAAACCTTTTTTAACATCAATAACAATTCTCATTCCTTCCCTATCAGACAAGTCACGGATATCTTTTATTCCTTCAACTTTCTTTTCAGTAACTAAATTTGCCAAATCCTCAACTAAAGTTGATTTCAAAACTTGGTAAGGAATTTCTGTTATAACAATTTGCTCCGAACCATCTTTTTTTTCAACAACGTCGGCTTTTCCTTGTACAACAATAGCTCCCTTACCCTGCGAGTAAGCTGCAATTATTTCTTTTCTGTCATAAATTATTCCGCCGGTTGGAAAGTCGGGGCCCTGAATAAATTGAAACAAATCTTCTGTTTCTGCTTTTGGGTGGTCAAGAACATGAATAGATGCATCTAAAACTTCTGTTAAGTTGTGTGGAGGAATGTTTGTTGCCATTCCAACAGCAATTCCCAAACTTCCGTTTAAAAGCAGTTGTGGCACCGGCGAAGGTAAAACAGTCGGCTCTTGCCTTGTGCCGTCATAGTTGTCAGTGAAGTTAACCGTGTCCCTTTCAATGTCTTGCAACATCATTTCGCCAATTTTTGTCAGTTTACATTCGGTGTACCTCATAGCAGCAGCTCCATCGCCATCAATTGAACCCCAGTTTCCTTGACCGTTAATTAACGGATAACGCATTGAAAAATCCTGCGCCATTCTCACCATGGACTCATAAACTGCCACATCTCCATGCGGGTGATATTTTGCAAGCACATCTCCAGTAACCGCAGCAGATTTTCTAAATTTTGCAGAAGCCCCCAAACCCAACTCATTCATTGCAAACAAAATTTTCCTGTGGACAGGTTTAAAACCATCTCTGACATCGGGAAGCGCACGAGCAACAATAACCGACATTGCATAATCAATGTATGATTCCTTTAGTTCTGTCACCATTTCACGGCCATCAACTTTTCCAGCTAAGCCATTTTTATTATTCCCCTCTTCCTGCGCCTTTACTCTGGATTTTTTCTCTTCTTTTTTATCTTCTATTTTATCTTCGTTTTCTTCTGCCATTTTAAATTGAATTATTTGTTATTTTGTAAAAAGTGGCAATTACTCCTCGAATCCAAAAAATTGCCATTATCAAACCCAAAACACCAACTATTGTCCAAAGAATAATTTTTTTATTTTTATCAGGCAAATTCTGAAGTTTTGTTACAAATTCGTGAAACTTCATATTATGGTTGTAAAACTACAATTTCCATTGCATCATCTTTTGGCAATGTTGATGTTTTAACAACATATTTATCTTGCGGTGCAATCGCACTCTTTCCCATTGCCTTAAAAAATTTAGAAACATCATCAATTTCCATTTTCAATTTATCTAATTTATAATGCATTGGAATTACAATTTTCGGTTCTATTTCTGAAATTATTCTTTGTGCTTCCTGCGCATCAATTGTATATGTACCTCCAACAGGAATCATTAAAACATCAATTCCTTCAATTGCCTCTGTTTGCGCGTCAGTAAGCTGTTTTTGTCCAAAATCACCCATGTGACAAAATTTTAACCCTTCAGCTTCAAAAACATAAATTGTATTTTGCCCCTTGTCTTTACCTTCTTTGTCGTCATGAGTCGAAGGAATTCCCTTTATAAAAACTCCCTTAACTTCATATTCACCAGGCCCATTAATTATAAATGGTTCCCCTTTTAATGCTTTTACATTATTGTGATCTTTGTGGTCATGCGTAACCAATGCAATATCAGCAGAAAGATTGGGTAGTTTCAAACCCGTAAAATCAGCGTCAAATGGGTCAATTACAATGTCAGCCGAGTGATCTTTTGAATTAGAAACAGAAATTTGAAAGCAGGATTGCCCCGCCCAATATATTTTAGCCATAATTTTTTATATTCCTTATTTTATCACAAACCAAAACCGACTTCAAGGCTTGCAAAAAATACAAAATAGTGTATATTTAATTATTATTAAATAAGACTGCTGGCCTGCAGCAGAATCCCCGCATTGCGGGGGGAAAAAAATAAACAGGTGTTTTTTTATCTAAAAACATGGACAGAAATATAATTAAAAGCGATGATTCTCATTTAACAATCGGCTCAACAATCGAAGGTAAAGTTGTTGCCCGTGACCGAGCAGCTCTTTACATTGATTTAGGAATTAATGGAACCGGTGTTATATATGGAAGAGAGTTTTATAATGTGAAAGACGTTATAAAAAATCTTGAAATTGGTGACAAGGTTGTTGCTAAAATTGTTGAGTTGGAAAATGATGAAGGATATAAAGAGCTTTCATTGAAAGATGCCACAAAAGAAATTGGCTGGCAAAGACTACGTGATTTAAAAGATTCCGGACAAATTGTAAGCGTACGAGTAACCGGCGTAAACAAAGGAGGACTTCTGGCAACATTAGACGGCATCCAAGCTTTCTTGCCGGTCTCACAATTAGCGGCCGAGCACTACCCACGTGTAGCTGACGCAGACAAACAAAAAATCTTGAAAGAACTTCAAAAATTTATCGGAAAAACTTTAGAAGTTAAAATTCTTGATTTGCTTGCCGAAGAAAACAAATTAATTCTTTCTGAAAAAGCCAAATCAGAAGAAAAAACAAAAGAAACTCTTAAAAAATATAATAAAGGTGATATTGTTGATGGCGAAATTACAGGCATTGCCGACTTTGGAGCTTTTGTAAAATTTCCGGCCGGTGCTGAAAATGAAACCGACCAAATTGAAGGATTAATTCATATTTCCGAACTCGACTGGCAATTAGTTGAAAATCCTGCCGAAGTTGTAAAAATTGGTGAAGTTGTAAAGGCCCAAATTATCAACATAAACAACAACCAGGTTTTTCTTTCATTAAAATCCTTAAAAGCAAATCCTTGGGAAGAAATTGAAAAAAAATATAAAAAAGGCGACACTGTAAAAGGAGTTGTCACTAAATTTTCTGCTTTTGGAGCTTTTGTAGAAATTGCACCAAAAATAAGAGGACTTTGTCACATTTCTGAATTTTCTTCGAAAGAAGAAATGGAAGAAAAGCTGAAAATCGGCGAAACCTACGAATTCCAAGTTGTTTCAGTAGAACCAAAAGACCACCGTATGAGCCTAAAATTAACCTAATAATAAGATTTAGAAATGACGCGTTTTTGTCTCGAGACAAAAACGCGTCATTTTGTTTTGTCGTAAATTTGCCAAAAGGTGAAATTTTATGTAATATTTTCGTAGCTCTTTAAATTTCTTTTCTTTCTATTTCGCTCAGTTGAGTAGCGCTTTGTGTACAAGTTTTTTGCTCTCAGTGCGCTGCTCAATCACGGGCGCAAAACAAGGAAGGAAAAAATTATGCTGTATGTATTTGTTCCGGGAGTAAAAGTTATTCGCTGGAATTCATTGGGAATCAATCAAAAAGACGACCTTTCGATGAGGTTCTCTTTAGATGCCAAACTAATGGGACCAAGCACTTCCGGCAAATCTCAACGATTCGTTGACGCTTTTTGCACCGGCGGTTATCGCCAAGACATTTTCGTGCGCGGGGAGTTGCTTGCGGATTTGGAGGAATTCGCCAGAAAAACACACATTCTCTCCAATTCAAGGCTTGTCGACGTTGTCATCAGCGGACCAGAAGGCGTCATTTTAAAATGGCACAACTTTTCTGCATGCACAACCGATGGCCCAACTTTCGAATGGCCGGTGTCTTAAGAGTCAGCTTGTCTTCGAGCGCCTGGGGACCACAGTCCCCCAGGCGCTTTCTTTTTTATGCACCCGAAAAATGACTTTAAACATTTTTAAACATTACATTAAAACAATAGGCGGTTTTTTTGTCGTTCGACAAAAAACCCGCCGTGACCATACCTAATTACTTTAATTTAAATTTTCTTTTTAAAAAATCTTCGTTATCAATAAAATCAATTAAAGCAAACCTAACATATTTTTCCAATTTAAATAATTTTACAACTGCTTCTATTTCCTTTTTACAATCATAAGGATAAATGAATAAACTCTTTTGTAATTCAAAAAAACCTCCAATTTTCATGCGATACCTTAAAGCATTCCTTCCCTTTCGGCAATTTTCAGGAATATCAAAAGCTATAAGTCGCCATTTTTCATCCCAAATTTTCTTTTCGCGTGACATTTTATTAAACTTTATTTTTAAGGCGCGATATACCCCTTTTTCGGTTAGTGTTATTAATACAGAGCCATCATAAGCAATTTTCTTTTCAATAAATTTTTCTTTACGCAAATAACTTATTTTATCTTCAAAACTTTTTTTAGGAATTAATTTTCTTATCATTCTTCCATCAATGCCCATATGCCTTTTATAAGTATAAGAAAGTCTAAAATCAACGAAATCCGCCAACTGCAACAATATTTTTTCTGTTAAACTTTGTTCTTCAGGAATTGCTTTATTTTTATTCATATTTTTATTTAAAAAAATTCTAATTGCCACAAAACATTCTTAAATCATAGTATATTAATTATATCACAAATTAGAATTATAGGCGGGTTTTTTGTCGTTCGACAAAAAACCCGCCTATTTTCTGTTTCTCCTCTCTTTCCTTAATTTTCTTTTCTTATTCTCGACAAGCTGGACAAACAATGAATTTTTATGTAATATTTTCGTAGCACTTTAAATATATTTCCTTTCTTCCTCGCCACGCCGAAGCCTTTGGCGAAGGCGGGTTACTTGTGCCGGGCAGCGCAATGCATATTAATTTTAGTATTCATCGCGGTGCCTGGCAACAGGCCAAATAACAGAAAGGAAAAAAGACAATGTTTGATTTAGATATCCCATGGGTCGAGTTGACGAAACATAGTCATCTCGGCGTGTGTCGTTCTAAACCCACGAACAACTTCAAATGGAAAATCACAGCAACCGTGAGGCTTCAAGGCTGCTGGGTAGACATTGAAGCCTGGGCGGTTGATCGGAACTTCGCCAATAGGTTTGTGGAGAGATTCGGATTTCGTACAAATCCCGACCTCGCCCGAATGGTTATCACCAACCCAGATGGCGAAATCGTCGAAAAACTTGGAGATTAATTCAGCATCATCCACAGCGCCTAAGGAAACTGCAAAGTTCCCGAGGGCGCTGCTTTCTTTTACGCAACTGAAAAATTGAAGTTTTGTAAAAAATATGTTAAATTAATTTTATATAGATTACATAAATTAAATAATAAAAGGATGGAAAATAAACAAATGAAAAGTGGATTACTTAAAAATTTTGTGTTTGTCGTGCTGATACTCTTAACAGTTGGAGCGATTTTCAGCTTGTTTTACATGCCCGAAGAAGCAAAAACTGAAGTTTCTGTTTCACAATTAATTACCGACATAAATGGTGATAAAATTAAAAAAATAAACACATCCGGCGACACTCTTACAATAGCTTATATTGATGACAAAACTGCAACTTCAATGAAAGAGGCGGGCACTGGACTGACTGATCAACTTATAAATTTAGGAGTTGATAAGGAAAAATTACAAAAAATAGATATTTCTTCAAAACCCGTAGTGGAAAGCACATGGAGTTGGCTTACTCCCCTTTTGGTTTTTGGAATTCTACCTTTGGTTGTTTTTGGATTTTTCTTTTGGACAATGATTCGCCAAGCAAAATCGGGAGCCGTGCAAGTGTTTGATTTTACAAAAGCTAAAGCTCGTCTTTTTGGAGCAGAAGGACATGGAAAAGAAAAAATTACCTTCAAAGATGTTGCGGGACTCAAAGAAGCTAAAGAAGAACTGGTTGAAATTGTGGACTTTCTAAAATTCCCTAAAAAATATTTGGCAATGGGCGCTAAAATTCCGCGCGGAGTTTTGTTAGTTGGAAGCGCCGGAGTTGGAAAAACGTTGTTGGCACGAGCAGTTGCAGGTGAAGCCAATGTCCCCTTCCTTTCAGTTTCAGGATCAGAATTTGTTGAAATGTTTGTTGGAGTTGGCTCGGCTCGCGTGCGTGACTTGTTTGCAACAGCTAAAAAATCCTCTCCTTCAATAATTTTCATTGATGAACTTGATGCAATTGGCAGGCACCGCGGTGCTGGCATTGGTGGAGGTCACGACGAACGCGAACAAACCTTAAACCAAATTTTGGTTGAAATGGACGGCTTTGAAAAAGAAACAGGAGTTATAATTTTGGCAGCCACAAACAGGCCCGACATTCTTGACCCCGCCCTTTTAAGACCTGGCAGGTTTGACCGAAAAATTATTCTTGATCCACCCGATGTTCATGACCGAGAAGAAATTTTAAAAATTCACTCAAAAGACAAACCACTTGGTAAAGACATTCATTTTAAAGAAGTGGCCGAACGCACTCCTGGTTTCTCTGGCGCTGACCTGGCCAATGTTGCAAACGAAGCAGCTTTGCTTGCAGCCAGACAAAACAAAACACAAGTTGACCAAAGAGAATTTCTGGAAGCAATTGAAAAAGTTTTGTTGGGGCCAGAAAGAAAATCACACATACTTTCAAAAAAAGAAAAAGAAATTGCGGCTTACCATGAAGCAGGCCATGCTTTAGTTTCAACATTCATGCCTGAAACCGAGCCGGTCAGAAAAATTTCAATTATTGCTCGTGGAATGGCTGCCGGTTACACCTTGCAAGTGCCTTCGGAAGAGAAGAAAATGAAAACTAAAACAGGGTTCATTTCTGAAATTGCGACATTGCTTGGTGGGTGCACAGCCGAAAAAGTAAAATTTGGTGAAATGACAACCGGCGCCTCCAATGATTTACAAAGAGCTTCTGCAATGGCACGAAAACTGGTAAAAGAATATGGAATGTCATCTTTGGGATTAATTGCTTTCGGTGAAAAAGAGGAATTAATATTTTTAGGAAAAGAAATTTCAGAACAAAGAAATTATTCTGAAAAAATTGCCGAAAGAATTGATGAAGAAGTTGACATGGTAATAAAAGAAGCTCAGAAAAAAGCAGAAATAATTCTGATAAAAAGAAAAAATTTACTAGATAAAGTTGCCCAATGCCTAGTTGAAAAAGAGATAATCGAAAAGGACGAATTTGAAAAATTAATCAAAACAAAGTAATATCTTAAATACCGCACTTGCGGTATCCGGGCGTGTAGCTCAGTTGGTAGAGCGCGGAGCTTATACCTCCGTGGTCCTAGGTTCGAGTCCTAGCACGCCCACAACATTGAAAATTGAATAATAAGGGCGGTTAGCTCAATTGGTAGAGCATCTTCTTGACGTGAAGAGGGTTATAGGTTCGAGTCCTATACCGCCCACCAGTGAATTTAAGGATTTATGGATATCAAAATAATTTATGAAGACGATGGCGTACTGGTGGTTAATAAGCCGGCAGGATTAATTGTATTCCCCGAGGGCGAAGCATTAAAAAGTGGTGAAAAAACCTTAATTGACGAGTTAGTTGAAAAATATCCTAAGCTAAAAGACGTCGGTGACGCGCCAAGGTACGGAATTGTCCACAGGCTAGACAAAGACACTTCGGGGGTTTTGCTGGTTGGAAAAACCGCTGAGGCCTTGAAATTTTTGCAAAATCAGTTTATAAATAGAGGAGTAGAGAAAAAGTACGTTTGTCTAGTTGAGGGGGTTATGGAAAAAGACTCTGACACGCTTAAAACGCTTGTTGCTCGCGCAAAAGGCGACCCAAGGAAACAAAGAGTTTATTCTCCACTAAATGCCCCCAAATCAGCCCGAGAAGCCATAACAGAATACAAGGTTTTACAAAGATTTAAAGACTACACGCTTTTAGAGGTTGAAATAAAAACAGGCAGAAAGCACCAAATAAGGTGCCATTTGTCTTATTTGAAACACCCCATTGTGGGAGACAAATTATATAGTTTTAAGAATTCAAAAACACCCGCAGGTTTGGTGAGACAATTTCTTCATTCAGCATATTTAAGAATCCAATTGCCAAGCGAAGAAATAAAAGAGTTTAGGTCAGACTTGCCGGAAGATTTACAAAAAGTATTAGATAATCTAAAGTAAAAATATGACAACATTATTAGAAAAATTTAATAAGGATCAGGAAAAAAGTTTATCGCAGTTAAAACCGGGCGATACTGTTAAAGTTCACCAAAAAATTAAAGATGGCGACAAAGACAGAATTCAAATTTTTGAAGGAGTTATCATTGCTAAAAAACATGGCAAAGGAATCAACGCCACAATAACTGTCAGAAAAGTTGTAGATAGCATTGGAGTAGAAAGAATATTTCCAATTCATTCCCCATCGTTAGAAAAAATAGAAGTTGTAAGCCATGGAAAAGTAAGAAGGTCAAAGCTTTACTACCTAAAAACAGCTAAGGGTAAAAAGTCACGATTAAAGAATAAAGGATTTGCAAAAGCTATAGCACCAGAAGAGCCTGTACAAGAAAAAAATACAACCGAAGAAAAAGCAGAAGTATCTGAAGTAGTAGAAGAGGCAGAAGCATAAAAAATTCCGCCTCGCGTGAATTTAGCGGATTTATCCGCCGAAGCTCCGCGAAGCGGAGAGTAAGCGGACGTGGCGAAACTGGCAGACGCACTACCTTGAGGTGGTAGCGATCGCAAGATCTTGAGAGTTCAAATCTCTCCGTCCGCACAGGACTGGGACGCTTAGCTCAGTTGGTAGAGCATCTCATTTACACTGAGAGGGTCATAGGTTCGAGTCCTATAGCGTCCACAAAAAAGTTTAGGCTTGACCCTGAAACGCGCCGGGGTAGCTCAGTGGTAGAGCACTGCTCTGAAAAAGCAGTGGTCGAAGGTCCGATTCCTTTCCCCGGCACACAATGAAACGCGGGCGTAGCACAATGGTAGTGCATTTGGTTGCCAATCAAAGTACGTGGGTCCGATTCCCATCGCCCGCTCCAATAAAATTCCGCTACAAACGGGATTTTTTGTTGAAAATCAGCCACTTGACAGGTGATGATTTTTTGTGTTGTAACTATTGACAGAGGCCCCCTTTTATGCTAATATAGATGCATACTTCCGAAAGGGAGTTTTATTATGAATACAATAAAAAACATCAAAAACAAGACGTTTTTCATAGGTATCTTGAGCGCTATTTTCCTCTTGGGAATAGCATTTCCTCAAACTACCCTGGCTGACTTCGCCATACCTTGTATGGCTGAAAATCCTAATAAAGCCACCAGGGCTGTAAAGGTTGTCCTTACAGCTTACTCAAGCACCGAGGACCAAACCGACAGCACCCCATTTATTACTGCTTCCAATAAATATGTCGAAGATGGCATAATTGCCAACAACATGTTGCCTTTCGGGACTAAAATTAAAATTCCTGAATTATATGGCGATAAAGTCTTCGTTGTAGAAGACAGAATGCATAAAAGAAAAGGCAACTATCGAGTTGATATCTGGATGCCTACAAGAACTTTGGCTCTCAACTTTGGAGTCAAAACAGCTACCATAGAGATTTTGGAAAACTAAGAATTTTAATCAAAAAACCGCGCCCTAAAAGCGTGGTTTTTTATTGTGCCCAGGGCGGGAGTCGAACCCGCATGAACTTTCGCTCAATGGATTTTAAGTCCATCGTGTATACCATTCCACCACCTGGGCATATTATTCAATTTTGAGGCACGGGTGAGAATCGCACTCACGTATAAGGGTTTTGCAGACCCTTGCATTACTACTTTGCTACCGTGCCATCTGTATACTATATTATCAATTTTTTAAGATTTTTTCAACCACCTTTTCTAATAAGACATCTCAACCTCTTCTTTGAAAGAAAATTTATGTTTTAGCCTAAGAAATGGCTTTTCCCAAAACTTGTAAGACATAGCAGCCGCTAAAAAGGTAAGAATCAGCGATATGCAAAAAACTAAAACAAATGATGCCAGTCCACTATTCCCAATAAATGATTTAACTAACATAAAAATTATCATATGAAAAGTGTATAGCCCATATGAAATTTTTCCAAGATATTCCAAAAAACTGGAAAACAAATATGGCTTGTTAGAATGAGCAATTGCATGATTAATAAATAAAATAAAACTTGCTCCGTACAATAAAGGTTCTGAGCCTGCAAACCATCCCGGAAAATTTCCTTTAAAAAATATTCCTCTAACCACCAACAAAATTGCCATCCAAATTAGCCCAACAAACAAGCCATTATTTTTTAACAAACCAATTTTTTTATTTACATAATCAAAATATATCGCGTAAAATCCACCAATCATAAAATATGCAATCAAACAAGGTGAAAAATATTCTCTGGCATCATAATCGGCAGCATAAATCCATCTGAATATAAACGTTACAATTATTCCAATTATAATTGCCCATTTTATGTTTTTTCTGAACAACAAAAAAATAATCGGCCAAAAAAGATAAAATTGTTCTTCTACGGCAACAGACCACAAAACCGAAACCATTTCATTTGCAGACCCATAAAAAGCCCTGAACCAATTACCGACTAAAAACAAATGCGCAAGAAACTCCCTTAGATCCACACTAGAAAAAACTCTTGCCATTGGCAAGCTCGACACTACAGCCGCCAAAAATAGTGTAAGAAAATAAAGAGGCCAAATCCTTAAAATTCGCCTTACATAAAATTTCTTTAAGGATATTGTTTTCTTTAGAAGGTATTCCTTATTCAGGTAATAAGTGATTAAAAATCCGCTCAAAACAAAAAAGAAGCTCACTCCTAAGCTTCCCAATTGCAAAAAAGAATTATAAAATGTTCCGCTTTCTTTGACACCCGCAGGGTATGCCATAAAAAAAGTTACATGCGAAATAAAAACAGCAAAAAAGGCAAAAAACCTTAAAGCATCTATTCTGGAAAAATAATCTGAAGAACTCATAATTAAGTTTTCTCAATATTGTCTTCAAGACTAACTTGTGCCAGAAGCTCTTCAACCCTCCCAGCTTTACTTACCTCTGTTTCTCTTACAAAAATTATTTTTGGAATCGGACGCATTCTAAGTGCTCTATTTATTTTATATTGCACATCATAAATAGATTTTCTCAAAGCATTTAAAATCACACCTACTTTCTCTTCCGGGTAAACCGAAATAAAAACCTTAGCTTCAATTAAATTTCCCGTTGTTTCAACCCTTGTGACAGTAACTAAAATTTCGGGCGAAAACGCAAAGTCATGCAAAATTATTTTGCCTACTTCTTGCTGTAAAAGCGAATTAACTTTGTCAGTTCTACTTGTTGCCATTTATAAATTTATATTATAGTATAATTTCAGAAAGGAGGACTCCATGAAAGAGCTCTCAGAATTTCTTCAAAAGTTGGGCAGTCGCCTGACTGATGAAGAAAAGGAGAAAATTATCTCCATTTTCAAAAAAGCTATTGCCAACGCCAAAAGCGATGGCAAGGCCGATGGGCAAAACAGTGCAGTAATCGCTTCCCTAAACAGGTCAGGGAATTGGTAAACCGCTGTAAAGCCAGTTGCAGTGTGCGCCGACAGGTGCACACTGCTTTTTTATTACAGTATTCCTTTTTTTCTTTCTTCAACGAAAGCCACCAAAATATCTCCTTTTTCAATTTTTACATTTCCCTCAAAAAGAATTCCTGCCTCATCCCCCTTTCTTAATAAATCAATGTCTTTTTTATCACGCTGTAAATTAACAATTTTTCCCGCGCCAACTTTTTTATCATCTCGCATTACTTCAAGCTTCAAACCTTTTTTCAGTTCGCCTTCTGTAATTTTGCCACCTACAATTTGTCTGTTTTTTTCCGCCCAAAAAACTAAAATCGTTCTCAATTTTCCGACATCCGTACGGACTGTTTCAGGTTCCAAAGTTTTTTCCAACCCAACTCTGACATCCTGAATTAATTCATAAATCACATTAAAAGTTTTAATTCTTAATCTTTTGTCCAAATCATTTCTCATGAATTTCACAACTGTCGGACTAATTTTAACCCGAAATCCAATTATTGCAGCTTTTGCCATTTCAGCCAGTTTTGCATCAGTTTCAGAAATGTCACCAACTTCCGATTTTAAAATGCGCAAAACAACTTTGTCTTGCGGGAGGTTTTTAAGCATTCCTTCAATTGCTTCCAATGAACCAAAAACATCTCCCTTCAAAATAATATTCAAAACTTTTTTACTTGGGTCTAAATCTAAAACAGTCGAGCCAATTTCTCTTTTTGGCGCCTCGCGCTTCATTTCTTCCATTGCTTCCTCAACCGTTGCATAAATCTTAAATTTTTCTCCAACTGCGGGCACCGTTTCAAAACCTAAAATAATAACCGGCTGTGAAGGATAAGCTTCTTTTATCGGCATCCATTGAAAATCTTCCAAATGTTTTACTTTTGCTAAAGCTAAATCAGTTGCAATAATGTCTTTGTTTCTTAAAATTCCTTGCTTAATAATTGCTGTTGCAACGGGTCCTTTTGCTCCATCCATGTATGATTCAATAATAAGTCCCTCTGCTCTGGCATCAACATCTGACTTTAAGTCTTGCATTTCGGCTACCAAAGAAATTACATCAAGCAATTCATCTATTCCATTTTTGTCGCGAGCTGAAACCTCAACCGAAGGAACTTGTCCCCCAAAAGACTCTACTAAAACATCTATTTTTGAAAGTTCACCTTTTATTTTTTCGGGGTTTGCTGTTGGTAAATCCATTTTGTTTAGCACCACAATCATTGGAATTTCAGCCCTTTTAATTGCCATTATAGCTTCTTTTGTTTGCGGTTGCACCGATTGCGCAGCATCAACAACAAGCAAAGCAATGTCGGCAACTTCCGCTCCCCTTGCCCTCATTGCAGAAAAAGCTTCATGCCCCGGAGTGTCAATAAATGTTATTTTTTTACCTTTTTCCTCAACTTCGTAAGCTCCAATGTGCTGGGTAATTCCACCCGATTCTTTTGCGGTTATTTTAAAGTTCCTGATAGCCTCCAAGAGTGAACTTTTCCCATGATCAACGTGACCTAAAACAACCACCACCGGTGGCCTGTTTACCATTTCTTTTTTTTGCTCTTTCTTAACCATAAAAGTAATATCTCTACCTTACCTCAAAATTGACAAAATTACAACCTGCTTGTTAAAAAATCTCTTATTATTTTTTTTGTTTCTGCTGTATTTTTAACTGCCATAAGGCCATCCCTCAACTCTTTGGCACCTCTAAACCCTTTCACCGAAGCATGGAAGTGCTTTTTTATGCTTGCAAAAACTTTATGATAATTTCTTTTTTGAGCTTCCTCCTTATGCAAACTGTCAAAAAGCTCAGCATGCTCAACAATTGCATTTAATCGTTTTATATTACTGGGACTTTTTCCACTAAAAAACCATGGATCTCCAACAACTGCCCGCCCAATCATAATTCCATCCAACCTAGTTTCTTTTACTAACTTTTTTGCTTCGTCAAGCGACTTAACATCACCATTTCCAATAATTAAAGTTTTTGGCGAAATTTTGTCGCGAAGTTTTAAAATTTCTTTTGCCAGCTCCCAATGAGCCTTAGGTAAATATAATTCATTTCGTGTTCGCAGGTGCACAGTAATTACAGCCGGCTTTTCTTCCAAAATTGCCCCAAGCCATTCTTTAATTTGAATTTTATCATAACCAAGTCGGGTTTTAACCGAAACCGGTAATTTTCCAGCACCTCTTTTTGTGGCTTGAATAATTTCTTTTGCCAAAGCGGGCTTTTTTATTAAAGTGGATCCAGCCCCTTGTTTTTCAATGGCATAATCGGGGCAACCCATGTTTATATCAATTCCGTCAAAACCAAGCTCTGCAACTAATTTAGCAGCTCTTTCAAAATCAGCCGGGTTACAACCAAAAAGCTGAGCAACAATTGGCTTTTCTTTTGACGAATGTTCTAAAAGCTTTAAACAATATTTTCTGCCTTTAGAAAATAATCCTTCAGCCGAAACAAATTCTGTCCAAAAAACATCGGGCTTACCGTATTTTAAAAACATGAGGCGACAAGCCTCATCTGTTACCCCGGACATTGGGGCCATTACCATTATTGGTTTTTTCAACTTTTTCCAAAACCCAATTTCCATAATTTTTAAACCATTTTGTTTTTCCTAAATGTAACCAAAAATACAATCCCTAAAATCAATGTCGTAAAAGCCAAAACCATTAACGCCTGGACAAGCGAATAAGCATCAGCCACATAACCAATAACAGGAATAATAACCGCATATAATAGTCTCCCCACAAAACTTTCTGCTGACAAAACAGTTGCCCTAATGTCTGATGTTGTAATTTTATTTATATAATCATTAACAACAACCTCTCTAAATCCTCTTACAAATTGATGCAAAAATGAAAATGAAAAACTAAATAAAAAAACAAAATTACTCATCAAAAAATAGCTTCCAGAAACTAAAAAAATCAACATAATCAACGAATATTTTTGACCGAGTTTTTCTTCAAGTTTATGAGCATATTTTGATGAAAAAGCGGCAACAATTTGAAAACTTGCAAACACAACACCAAAATATGCGACATCTATTCCCGACAGTTTAAAATATGGCTGATATAACCAAAGTGCAGACTGGTTAAAGGCGTAAACTATACCCGAATATAAAATTAACCATTTCAATCTTTCATCTTGAATTATAGAAACTTTTATTATTTTCAGTATTTCCCAAATGTATCCTTTTTTAAAAATAATCTTGTGTCTTTTTGGTTCATGCATTGAAAATGCCACAGGAATAAGTAAAGCAAAAAAAGGAATAGACAGATAAAGTGTATATCTTAAATCAATTGTTGCTATAAATCCCCCAAGTATTCCGGACACTGCTAATGCCATGGCTGACACAAAAAATGCATGCCCCCAAATTCGTTTGTATTTTTGCTCTTCTTTTAAGTCAACCAACGTGTCGTAAATAAAAGCCGATGCTGTGCCTGAAGCAAGAGAAGTGCCGGTTGCAAGAAGAATTTCCGCAATAAGAAATTGAGAAAAATTATGTCCAAGGCTATAAGCTGATATAGCTAAAAAAGTTGATATCCCAGATAATACTAATGTCAATTTCCTGCCGTAGATATCGGCGAAATATCCGGTTGGTATATCAAGAGCCACAACAATGATGGCAAAAATTGACTGTAAGACCATTGCTTCGGTCAGAGTCAACCCATTGCTTTGCCAAAACAAAACTATTATTGGGACAGAAAAAAACATCCCTGAAAAAATCCTAAACAGATAATACTTCCAAATATTCGATCGAAGTTTTGTTTCTTCGCCAACCATATTTTTAAAGGCGGAGGAGGTGAGACTCGAACTCACAAGTCCATTGCTGGACGCCGCATTTCGAGTGCGGTGGAATACCATTATCCGACCCCTCCATAGTTATTATTAAAATACCTATTAAATTTATTTAAATGCTTAGGGTTTGACGTCCCTATTTCTTTAAAATATCTTAAAATTTCTTCCTCACGTCTTAAGAATATACTAAATTTTGTCTTTTGTGTAGGGTGGTAACCAAATTTTATAAGATTTTCTTTAAAAAAATAAAGGATTGGTAAAGAACGATTTGTAAAATTTATACCACAATTCAAATAAATTTTATCTTTGTATCTATGCTTATCGATGTAAAAACACCCATCTGTATCTAATAAACCCCTCATACAAAATTTTGAAAAGATATCTGATTCCCTAACCCACTCAGGCACACCAGTTTGTTGTCGAACCTTACTACCTATTTTTAACCCCATTTTAAGAAAAAATACTACAAGCTTTTTCCTAGAAACAACTATATTTAAAACAGATTCTTTTTCTCTTTTATAAATCGAAGATTTTACCGAGAAAAGATCCGCTATGAGTTTTCTCACATAATAAGAAAAACTCAAATCATCAATTATATTAAGTGTCACAGAAACTTGATTCTCGGTAATACTGCCATCTCCTAAAATAATACCAACTAATTCTGCCAACTGGTTATTTTTTTTAGGAATTACAATATCTTTCTCTACAAAATATTGCTTATGATTAAATTTTCCTTTATTCTCCCACCATTCAAGCCATTTAATTTTACGATATTTTTTATTCCCTATTCCTCCGTGTTTTTTAAAGGTAGCCAACCCTCCTAAACTTGCTGCCCTACTAATATACCAAAATTTTTCTCTAATTTGTATATCTTTAGGCAAAGCTATTTTAGCCGTTTTACATAAAGAATTAAGACCATCTAATGACATTGAATTTTTTTCTCTTTTCCAGTCGTCCATTGATCTCACGCAAACACCAGCAATCTTCGAAAAATCCTTTAATCTTAAGCCAAGTTTAGACTGAACATTATTTAAAAAAACTCTCTGCTCACCTTTGTGTAAAAAAAACACCCTGGATTTCTTATTTTTTATTAACCTTTCCGCCATACCTCTATTATACCCCCTATTATTAATTATGTAAACAAAAAATGCGGGTTTTAACCACATTTTAATTTTAAAATTTTTTATTTAATTGCCTCTTTTTTTACAAGAATTTCTCGCCAATCATTAAAGTCGTAAATGTCATGCGCAATAATTCCCAACACAATCCCTAAAAAAAATTTGGGCAAATATAAATAATCAATAAACCAAATAAAAAGCAAAAATAAAAGCCCCATAATCCAATGATGTAAATGAATCTTCCACTTTCCACAATCAATAAAAACCATATTAACTTTGCCGTTTTCTACAAAGAATTTGGTGAAAAATTTAGAGATAAAATACCCCAAAATAAGCCCTATTGCCAACCACAAAGAATAGTAAAAAGACGACATTACTGCCAATCCGGCTACATACTTTTTAACTTTTGCATTTTTATCGCTCTTTACCAGCTCAAAATGTATTAATTTATCGTATAAATCCTTGCTATTTTCCATATTGGCTCAATTTTACCATTAGCAGACACCCTTGTCCAGTGAAAAACTCTTTTTACTCGCCAGCTCAAAAATCACGCAAAAGCGCCTTTTTAGCGCTTAAAAGTGCCCTCGGTAGGAATCGAACCTACATTTAGAGTTTAGGAAACGCTCGTCCTATCCATTGAACGACGAGGGCAAGTTGAACTGTGAGAACGATTTTGATATTATAAGATAATAATCATAAAAAATCAATTTAATATGTTTAAATCTCCAATTATAAAAATTGCAAAAAAAGTTTGCCCGGCCGTAATCACCGTTATTGCTTCTAAGGATTTGCCAAAAGCCGAAAACCTTTACTCATTTCCCTTCGGCGGAAAAGAAAAAAATGGCAAATTTAAAACAGAAAAAACTCAAATTGGCGGAGGGTCAGGGTTTATTGTTTCAAATAATGGATATGTTTTGACATCAAATCATGTTGTTGCCGACACAACGGCAGACTACACGGTAATTTTAAGCCCTAAACACAAATATACTGCTAAAGTTTTATCAAGAAACCCAATAAATGACACCGCTGTTTTAAAAATTGACCAACCAAAAGGACACTCATTCCCCTATTTGAAAATGGCCGACTCAAACAGAATCCAATTAGGTGAAGAAGTTGTCGCAGTTGGCAATGCTTTGGGTGAATTCACTGACACATTATCGGCCGGAATTATTTCAGGACTATCAAGATTTATAACCGCATTCGGTGGAATAGATCACCAAATGCAAAACTTGCGAGGTTTAATCCAAACTGATGCCGCCATTAACCCGGGAAATTCCGGCGGACCATTAATTAATATGAATTGTGAAGTTATCGGCATAAATACAGCAATGATTGCCGGTGCCCAAAACATTGGTTTTGCAATTCCAATAAATTATGCCAAAAAAGATTTAGAAGAAGTAAAAAAATACGGAAAAATAATAATGCCATTTCTAGGTGTAAAATATGTTTTAATTTCAAAAGAACTAGCTGAAGCAAACAAACTCCCCGTAAATGACGGTGCCGTAGTTGTCCGAGAACAATTAGGTGAACCACCAGTTATAAAAGGGTCTGCAGCAGACATTGCGGGAATTAAAGAGTGGGACATAATTACAGAATGCAACGGAGAAAAAATTACGGCAAAAAATCCACTTGCAAATATTCTTCAAAAATGCAAAATTGGCGAAGAAACATCTTTCACTGTTTTGCGGGATAGTGAAAAAATAAATTTGATTGCTAAGCTCGGCGAAAAAATTTAATGATAAATTTGTATGAGTTTATAAAACTTTTTTACGACAAAAAATTTAGAATAATTTTTTTAGTAATTTTTGTTCCCATTATAATATTGTCTATTTATTGGCTCACAATTTTTCAAACAAACCAACACAAGGAAACAAGATTGCCCAAATTGCAAAGTCAGTGCGACGCTCAATCAAAAATTATTTTTGAAAAAATACAAAGTAAAAACATTGTTGTTATATATAACTACAAAAATTATTTTAATGACTACCTTGGGAAATGCTACATTCTTCTGCACGGAGAAGGGGCGGGCGCAACGGGCACAAGCGACAAATTACTTGATGCCAACACAGAAGAAGAAATAGCAACTTGTGAATCACACACCACTGCCCCAGAAATAGATTTTTGCAGATTTAATGGTGGAAAAAGCTACTATAGCATTAACAATTTTAATAACTTTATAAAAATATATTTAGAAAATAAATAAAGTTAAAAAAAAGCCTCGACTAGAGTCGAGGCTTTTTTTTATTACTTATATAAGCCCTATAAGGGGCGCCACCACCAAGAAAAAAAGATATATTACCAAAAGAACCATTAAAAGTGAAATTATCGGGTCATATTCTTCCTGCGGAGCCTGGATTTCTGTTGTCGGATTATTATACTTATACAACCTGTAGAATATTATCACTAAAAGACTTAATGTGCCGTCAATAATTGACCCCGCTGCTAGAATTCTGTAAAAAAGGTCTCCTACATTATCAATATAAAACTGAACCTGCAAAAGACAAAAAACTAAAATTATGAAAATATAATTTATATAAATCGCAGCGTCAATATGATTTTTTTTCTTTTCAACCTTAGAAAGAATTTCTCCATGAAAAGAAGCAAAGGCCAACGTTGCAAATGTTTTATAAAAATTGTTTAAAGTATGCCACGTTACTACGTCCCACACCTTTAATACGGTCGCGGCAAAACTCAATGCAACAATAAGAAACAGAGTATTTAAGAAAAATGGCAATCTTGTATAGGTTTTTTCTATGGAATCATTCCAGATTATTGCTAGGGCTATTAAACAATGAATGGCAGACCAAAAAAGTGTCGCATAGGTTTTAGATATTGCATCATTCACTGCACCCATTAAAACAGCAACCACAGAAACGCAAGCTGCCACAATTAGTATGCCTATAATTAAGTACGTTAAATATTTCCTTAATTTTTTAAAGTCTATCATATATAATTATAACTTTTTTAATATTATTGTTTAATTATATTCTTGCGTATTCTAAAAATCAATCTTTAAAATTTTATTCTGTTGTTTTGCCGTCAAATTCGGCCTCGTTGGCCATTGCTTCTTCCCTGGTTTTTCTTACAATTCCATCTTTGTGATGAGCTGGCGAATAAATGGTGTAAAGTTTTAAGTTTTCAGTTGATGACGTGTTGATTACATTATGCTCAGCACCGGCTGGCACAACAACCGCAAAGCCATCACCAACTACATATTCGTTGCCGTCAATTAAAACTTTCCCTTCGCCTTTTTCAAAACGAAAAAATTGGTCGTTGTCCGCATGAATTTCCATCCCAATTTCTTCATTTGGAGCTAAACTCATAAGCACCAACTGGCTGTGCTTGCCTGTGTAAAGCACTTCCCTAAAATTATCATTGTTTATTGTTGCTTCTTCTATGTTTTTACAAAATCCCTTTGCCATATATTTTTATTATTTATTTAATAATTTTTAGTCTACTCTATTCTAACAAAAAAGCGCCTCAATTAAAAGCACTTTTTTATTTCATTAACTCTTTTAATTTTTCTAAAACTAATGGAAATTCTTTATAGCCAGACTTTTCATTTAAATGCCCTCCTTCGTGAACTTTAACTAATTCCGCGCCCAATTTTTTTTCTAATTCTTCGGCTTGTTCCCAAGTCATATGTGGATCATTGTCCGAACTTATTGCAATAATTTTCCCAACGCTATTTTTTATTTTTTCTTCATCCAAAGGAACTTCAAAAAATCCATCTAATTCGTGAAGGTGAATTGGGCTGATAAAACCGGCAACAAGCACCGCCCCACCAATTTTTATTCTAGCCTCCAAATTATTTAAATATTGCACAATAGCAATACATCCTAAGCTGTGCCCAACTAAATAAATGCTGATGTCCGGATTTTTTATGTTGTTTTGTAAATATGACAGCCACTCAGAATAGTTAGGATTGTCTGTGTTTGGCATAGCAAAAACCTCCACCCCTATCCCCATTTTTTCTAATTCTGCTTTAAGCCAAGGAAACCAATTTTTTTCAGGGTACCCCCCGTAACCATGAACAATATAAACTTTTTTATTCATCGATGTTTCAAATGGGCGGCTAACGGGATTCGAACCCGTAATAACGCTGCCACAGAGCGTTGTGTTGCCATTACACCATAGTCGCCACGCTAAGCGTGGCAATTAAGACGCTAAGCGTCTCGCCATACTTATGTGCTCTCGGCAGGAATCGAACCTGCAACCAGAACTTAGAAGGTTCTTGTTATATCCATTTAACTACGAGAGCTTACCTTTGCCAAAACATTTAAATTGTAAATATGTCTTTCTTCTGTGGCAATTTGCACACCTTATTTCGCATTTTTCTATTTCTTTTAAAATTGTTTCAAAAGAATAATGCCCACACATCATCAAAGAAATTGTTTTAAACTTTTTATCCTTATCAATGTGATCAAAATCAAGAACGACAGGATCCTTTTCTCCACAATCAATGCATTCTTTTTTTGAAAGAAAATCTAAGATTTTTTCTCGAACTTTTATGCGATATGCTTTTTGTGCTTTATATAATTTTTCTCTACTATTGTATGGCATAGGGTTATATACTTTTATTCTAACCCACATGCAAAATATTTACAATGAAAAAAGTATTTATAATATTAGCATGAATTTTTCCCTTTGACAAGCAAGTCTTTTCGGGCTATAATCAAAAATAATCGGGGCGTCGTATATTGGTAGTATAAACGCTTTGGGAGCGTTTGGGCTGGGTTCGATTCCCAGCGCCCCGAATTCAACTGCGGATATCGTATATCGGTATTACCTTAGCTTTCCAAGCTAATGAGAGGGGTTCGACTCCCCTTATCCGCTCCCAAAATTATGCAAGTTATACAAACATTAAATCCTGAAAATGCTTCTGAGGAAGAAGTTTCAAAATTTGTTGTAAGACACGCGGCGCGAGCCGTTGTTTTTGATAATAAAGGATTGGCTGGAGAAAAATACAATGGAACAACAAACTAAAATTATAGTTACAATTGGGCCGGCTTGTGAAACAGAAGAAATATTAGAAAAACTTTTTACGTCTGGGGCTGACATGGCGCGACTCAATTTTTCTCATGGAAGCCATGAATGGCACAACAATATAATCAAAATCATCAGAAATCTTGAAGAAAAAATCGGAAAAAAAATCCCAATTATCGCCGATATTCAGGGTCCAAAAATTAGAATTGGCGAAATGCCGGAAAATGGTTTTGAGTTGAAAAATGGCGAAACAATAACAATTGACACTAGTTCTAAAAAATTCGATAAGGGAATAATTCCTTTGCCTTCAAGCCTGCTTTGCCAGGGCACAAAGGAAGGGCATTTACTTTTTATGGACGATGGCAAAATGCAAGTAAAAGTAACAACAAAAGAAGGTGATATTTTAAAGGCTGTTGTTTTGCACGGAGGAATTTTACATTCAAAAAAAGGAATAAACGCCCCAGACCTCGACATTAATTGTTCAATTTTAAATGAAAAAGATCAGAAAGACATAATTTTTGCCGATAATTCCGGCGCAGATTACATCGCCCTATCTTTTTTACGCACAGCTGAAGACGTTAATGATGCTAAAAAATTTTTAAGAATCAACGAGAAAGGTTCTTTCCATGTTAAAATAATAGCTAAAATAGAAAGAAAAGAAGCTCTAGAAAATTTAAAAGAAATAACCGATGAAGTAGATGCAGTTATGGTGGCACGTGGCGACTTGGGGATAGAAACACCTCTTTGGGAATTGCCCGTAAGACAAAAAGAAATAATTGAATTGGTTCGGAGAGAAAAGAAACCCGTTATTGTTGCAACTCAAATGTTAGATTCCATGACAAAAAACCCAATTCCTACAAGGGCCGAAGTTTCCGATGTGGCAAATGCAGTATTTGATTGCGCTGATGCTGTTATGCTCTCTGGAGAAACGGCTTCTGGCCACTTCCCTATTGAAGCAGTTGTTATGATGAAAAAAATAATTGATTCTTCTTTCTGTAAACAAAAGGATTCATGCAAAAATAATTTTTAATATGATTACTATAATTACATTTTCATTATTAACTTTTCTATCAACTTTGATGGGCGGGCTTTTTGCAGTAAAATTTAAAAATAAACTCCACTATATTATGTCTTTTGCAGCAGGAGTACTGCTTGGGGTGGTGGCCTTTGATATCTTCCCTGAAATTATTGATCAAGTAGCAACATACGGTTTTGACTCATTACAAGTAATGGTGGCCATGGTCATTGGCTTTTTGTTTTTTCATATTTTAGAAAAAAGCATTTTAATACAGCACTGCCAAGATGAAGAATGTTCTGTACATCACAAGCACCCAGACATTGGCATTGCCTCAGCGCTAGCCTTAATTGGTCACAGCTTTATTGACGGAGTGGGCATTGGGCTGGGTTTCCAAATAAGCCCGGCCGTAGGTGTGTTCATTGCCATTGCAGTAATATCACATTCCTTCACAGATGGAATGAACAGTATCACTTTTTTGCTCAATCACGGCAACAATGAAAAAAAATCAAAAAGCTTTCTTCTTTTGCATGCAACAGCACCAATACTAGGAGTTGTTTCAACTTTATTTTTTACCCTACCTCAATATTTCCTAACTTTATACCTTGGATTTTTTGCAGGTTTTTTACTTTACATTGGTGCCTCAGACATTCTTCCTGAAGCTCATGCAAAACAAAGTTCATACAAAATGATCGGCTTAACGGTTATGGGCGCGCTATTTATTTTTCTTATCACCCGCCTCGTTTAACTTCCTCCATTTAAAAACCGCTATGTCCAAAAGATATTGGCGGTTTTTTATTGGACAGGGCTTGACTGTATTTTTATCTTAAATTATGATAAAATAAGATAAACAAAAATACATGATAAAAGATAAAGATAATTTTAGCAGTTTATATGACTTTATAGATGTTGCCAAGGCCAACAGAAAATACCCGGCCAACACGGCAAACAATTTAAAGTCTGCACTAAAAATTTTTGAGAATGAGCTCAACCAAGATGAACTCAAATCAATTCGCATGATAGAAGACAGCATAGAGGAGATTTTTAGAAGCGTTGTAATGGCCAACAAGCAAAAAAGTATTGTTTCTTTAAACACCTACAAAGCACGCCTTCTTAAAGTCATTACTGATTATAAAAAATACGGTGCCGACCCCGCAGAAATGAGAAACTGGACTGTAAAAACAAAGAAATCCACAGGGGTGTTAATTAATAGAGATAAAACAGATAAAGAAAATATAAACTTATCTGAGAGTATCCACAAGCCTGTGGACAACTTCCATAAGATAGAGTTCTCCTTAGAGAATGGCGACAAGGCAACCATCTTAATGCCACGTAGCGCGGATAAAAAAGACATTGAAACCATAAAGTCACTATTAGATTCTTTCGTAAAATAACTAAACTAAAAAATAGCCCCTTTAAGAGGGGCTATTTTTTCGTCTAACGTTAACGTGCGTATTCAATTATGCGATTCTCGCGAATGACTACAACCTTAATTTCTCCGGGATATTTCAATTCCTCTTCAATTTCTCCTGCAATTTGTTTAGCAATTTTAACTGCTCCCAAATCATCAACTTTGTCGGACCTAACAAATACACGTATTTCCCTTCCTGCTGAAATAGCATAAGTTTTTTCTACCCCTTCAAATTTGTTGGCAATGTCTTCTAAATCCTTTAATCTTTGCAAATAATTTTCTATTGTGTCTTTCCTGGCCCCTGGTCGCGAACTTGAAATAGCGTCTGCCACAGTAACAATTGTAGCTTCTAGACTTTCCACCGGATAATCGCCATGATGCGATCTCATTGCTTTTATAACCGCATCCGACTCACCAAACTTTTCTAAAATTTTAATTCCAATTTCAATATGTGAACCTTGAATTTGTTGATCTATTGCTTTTCCAATGTCATGTAAAAGACCCGCTCTTTTTGCAACTTGGGTGTTTGCGCCCAACTCGGCTGCAATTGTTTCAGCAATCAAGGCAACTTCCATTGAGTGCAACAAAACATTTTGACCGTAAGAAGTTCTGTAGTACAGCCTACCCAAAATTTGCAAAAGTTTTTCATTTAATCCAATAACTCCAACCTCATAAGCTGCTTTATCGCCGGCTTCTTTTATTTTGGTTGCAATTTCAGCCTTTGCCTCTTCAACTTTTTCTTCAATTTTTGCAGGTTGAATTCTACCATCGGCAATCAATTTATCCAGGGCCAATTTGGCAATCTGTCTTCTAATTGGATTAAAACCAGAAATAACCACCGAATCAGGAGTTTCATCAACAATTAATTCCACTCCTGTAACTTTTTCAAAAGTCCTGATGTTTCTTCCTTCTTTTCCGATAATTCTCCCCTTTAATTCTTCATTAGCAAGGGTAATTGTTGTTGTTGTAACCTCCTGTGTTTGTGGTACAGCACACTTTTGAATCGCCAAAGTAACAATTTCTTTTGCTCTATTTTGCCATTTTTCCTGATTACTTTCTTCTAATCTTTTCATCCTATCTAAAATTTCTTTCTCGTTTTCCAATTCGACAAGTGCCAACAATTCCTTTTTGGCATCTTCTCTTGAAAGCGAAGCCACTTTTTCTAATTTTCCTTCTGCTTCAAGCCTTAATTGTTCTAAGCTTTCTTTAACTATCTTTAATTTTTCAACTTTATCTTGAAGTTCTTTTTCCTTTCCTTCAAAGGAGACTATTCTTTCGTTAAGCAATGTTTCCCTGCTCAGTAAAAGCTGTTGAGCTTTTAAAAACTCTTTTCTCCTTTCGTCAATGTCCAATTGGGCTTTCTCAAGCATTTCGGAAGACTTTTTCTCTGCCGACTTCACCATTTGTGAAGTTTCTTCTTTGACGTCAACTACTCTCTTTTGGAGCTTAGCCTCTAATGTGCCAGCTCTCTTTTTGGCTATGTTTTGACGAATGTAATAACCGACAACAATTCCTATGCCGAAAATTACAATCAATACTGCTAAAAATACAACGATTGATTGATCCATGAATTTTTTTGTTTAATTTTATTTATAATAAAAACTCACCTTAGCATGGTGAGCCTTGATACTGATATATTTTTAAAACTTTTAGTGGACTTTATTTCCCCCCAATTACTTCGTCAATTAATCCGTATTTTTTAGCCTCTTCTGCGGTTAAATAAAAATCCCTGTCGGTGTCTTTTTCCACCTTACTTAAAGACTGTCCGGTGTGAGAAGCAATAATTTTGTTAAGCTTCGCTTTCATATGCAAAATTTGCTTTGCAGTAATTTCAATGTCTGTCGCTTGTCCTTGCATTCCACCTGCAACCTGATGAAGCAAAATTTCAGCGTTTGGCAAGGAGAATCTTTTTCCTTTTGTACCTGATGCTAAAATAACTGCTGCCATTGAGGCCGTAAGTCCAATACAAATCGTGGAAACGGGACATTTTAAATACTGCATTGTATCATAAATTGCAAGTCCTGCTGTAACCGAACCGCCGGGGCTGTTAATGTAGAGCTTTATGTCCCTTTTTGAGTCCTTCGATGCTAAATAAAGCATCTGGGCAATAACCAAATTAGCATTCATGTCTGTAACGGAACCCGCAAGAAAAATAATGCGCTCTTCTAAAAGCCTTGAAAATATATCGTATGCGCGCTCACCGCGCTGACTTCTTTCTACAATAGTTGGTACTATTGGCATGTTTTGTTAATAATTTGTAAAACTACTAGGATAAATTTTCCAAGATTTGGAAGATTTTCTCGTTCATTATTACACCCTTAGTATACTCTTTTAACTCAAAAATGTCAATTTGAGCTAATTCCTCTTTTGAGTAATTTTTTGTTGATTTTTCCACCTCTTCTTCGACTTCTTTGTCAGAAACCTCTATTTTTTCCTGTTTACCAAGCTGTCTTAAAACTAAGAACCCTCGCAATCTTTTTTCGGCTTCTTTTTGATATGTTTCTTTAATCTCTTGTTCTGTCTTTTTAACTGAAGCTAAATATTCTTCAAAAGAAATTTTAATTGTACCGGTAATCCTAGCCTTTAAGTCTTCAAGTAATCTTGCCTGCTCATATTCCACCATTGCAACAGGCATTTCAAATTTTGCTTTTTCAGCAATTTTTCCCAAAATTTCGGCCCTCTTCCTTTGTTTCTCGGCCTCTTGCTTTTCAGTTGTAAGCCCCTCCTTTGTTGAAGTTTTTAAAGCCTCTAACGAATCAAATGCTCCCAATTGTTTGGCAAATTCATCGTTGATTTCCGGGAATTCCATTTTTTGGACGGAAATCATTTTTACCTTAAAAACACTTTCTTTGCCGGCTAAATCTTTTCTTGGTAAGTCAGCAGGAAAATTTACATTAATTTCTTTTTCATCGCCAGCCTTCATTCCAACAATGCCGTCTTCAAAACCTTTCATAAACCCGCCTTCCCCCAAAATAAACCTGTCATCAATTTCTTTATTGTTTTCAATGTCTTTGCTTTGGTATTTTATTTCAACAAAATCTTTTAATTGTGCAGGATTATTATGTGCTGTAAATTTTGCTCTGCTTTTTTGTAAATAATTTATAGAATATTGCACTTCCTCTTCCGTCACTACAACTTCCTGTCCCTTTACTGATTTTGCAATTTCTTTGTGATCGGGCAATTCAACATCGGGCAAAACAGTTACAACTGCTTTAAAAATAAAAGGGTTACCTTTGGCAATTTTAACAATTTGCACTTCGGGGTGCCCAACTGCCTCAACTTTGCCCTCTTTAATATAATCAGAATAAACATGCTGGACTGCATGATCACCGGCTTCCATTAACAAAGCTTCCGGTTTTAATTTTTCTTCAACCATTGCTGCGGGCGCTTTTCCTTCGCGAAAACCATCAACTTTTACATTGTGTTTTAAATGCTCTAGAGCGTGCTGAAAATGCTCGGAAAATTCCTCAGCAGTTAATTCAAATGTTATTTCTATTTGACTTTTTTGGAGCTTTTTAATTTCTGTTTTCATTTTATTTTATGAATAAATTAAAATAATAATATTGTCTACTTTACTATTTTTTTCACCAAAAATCAACCTTATTTTTGCTCAACCAAAAAGGAAGGCGCCGGGTGAGAATTTCTCTCCCGGCGCCAAGGGTTTAATGTGCAGACTGCATAGCAGGACCACAAATGATCATCTTCGATCCGTCTGTGCCCCGTATGGCTATGCAGTATAAGCTTCTGTTTTCTGGATATTTGCATTCTTGTGCAAGCGCCAACAAAGCTTCGGCGCTTTCCCCGCGGAAAACATCCTTCCTCCAATGTCGCAAATGTTGGCCGGAGCCATTACTCTCCAGAAGAGTAACCACCATGCGATAGGGATTCTTGATTTTATCTACGGGTTCGATGCTCGCATCAGTCACTACGCGATACACAAAATGCGTTTGCTTTTCTGCCATTTTTTACCTCCTTTCTAGCTGATAGACAGCATATTGAGCGCCATTAACGCGCAAAACGCTGCCCACCAAACAAATTTTCAACGTACTAAACGCCTTCAGTCTAATGTTTTTCGAGCTAAAAAGCAAGTATTAAAAAAGCCCCTCTTTGCGGGGCTTTAATTTGCCTTAAACCTTATGCCTACGCGCTTTTGCTTTCTCCATGCTTTTAATGACCCGCAAAAGAAGCTTTGACTCAGGTGGGACTGAGCCATCTTTATTAAGAGAATTTTGATATATTCGGTGAAAAGCATTCATTGTCCCTTCATTGGAATCTGTCTTTGAAAGATTTTCCCATAAATTTTCTTCTCCAGGAATCTCCACTCCAAGTTCTTCCATTCTTTTTTTAATTGCATCTACTTGCTCCTGCTGATCTGTTAATTTCTCCAAAGACTGTTTAAATAATTCAGGCAACACTTCTGCGGGGAATTTATCTACGGAAATTTCCCCTCCTTCACCAAAAACTTTTTGACCGTGCCTGCTTTCCACCTCCGCCGCCTCTGCTTCATCTTTTTTTTGTTCTTCAATTACTTCTTTCAACATATTTTTATTTACTATTTAATTAATTATTATATTACCATTTTATTGCTTCTACTAATTTTGTCAAACAACAAAAAAGTTTACTTTTTTGAAATTTCTCCGTATTTATTAAGAGCATCATCCCCTTTCTTAGCAAGCAAAATAATATTATAAATCGGAATTAAAATAAACCAACCACTTCTATTGGTGTCATGCAACCTGCGGACACCCACCGCAAGGCTTGGTAAAAAAATAAACAATGAATAAATGTCTCCCAGCATTGACTCGCCACTTATGGAAGAAATTTTTAATGAACTGTCAGCGATGCCTAAAGCAATGGTGAAAATTAAATTAAACAAGAAAAAGTACCAATACTCTTTCCTGTTGGCTCGCCCACTAAATTTTGCGTATTTTTTTATTGCTTCTATATAATACATCATATTATAATTTTATTTTTAATAATTTTTAATTTATTACCAAAGTTTCATTTGCTCTTTGTCTAAAATGTTTAGCTGGGCGTTTGTTTCGGTTTCAATTTTTTTATAAGCAGCATCTTGTTTAATTTCCAGTTCTTGTCTTTGACCCCAAAAATCAGCTTGCCTTGCACGTAAAGCGTCTGCAATCGGCTGGTTGCATTTTTGATTTTCAATAGATTTTGCAACAACATTAGTATTAAAATTATCTGCCTCATTTTTATACCCGTTAAGCCAGCAAGACAAATTATCGTAATTTACACCTTTATATCCAAAATACAATTTTGCAAGGGTTGTTTTAAGACAGTCTTTTTTAATCAACAAAAGTTGTTTGTTAAATGCATTAGATGTGGCTGCAAAATTATTTGCGGCTACATAGGTGCCTCCTCCATAACTGGCAATTTTTTCTAAAGAGTCACGAGTAGCTCTGTCATTAGCAAGCCCAATAACAATTAAATTAATGTCTGAAGCTCCCGAACTAAGATCTTCAGATGAAATGATCGGGTCGCCATCGCAAGATTCAATTCCGTCGGAAAGTAAAATTAAATAATTTTTATCATTTTTATTTCTGCTATTAAAAACTTTTTTAGCAAAATCAAGCGCCCCTGCAATTGGCGTCCAACCTTCAGGTTCAAATGAATTAATGGCAGAAATAATGTTGCTTGAATTATTTTGGCCAAGCTTAATTATTTCCTCAATTCCCTGGCACGATAATTCTTTATCAACTTGCGAGTTTGACCCTTTGTGTCCATAAACTATGAGACCGGTGTTTACCCCCGACGGCATTTTAGTTAAAAAGTTAGAAACGGCTCTTTTTGCAACAGCCATTTTTGTTTCTACATCAATCATTTCAGCCATCGAACCTGAAGCATCTAAAATAACAACAACATTTTCATCAGATAATGCTTGAGTATCAGGGTCATATCCCCCGCAATATTCTTCACTAAAATTAAAACCAGTCAAACACTTGGAATAGTCAGCGCTGTAATTTTTTAAAAAATTTTCATATTTGGCATAACAGTCATTCTGCATCTCTACTCCAAAAACATTTGTTGTTTCACTAACAATTTCCGACGGCTTATTTTCCTGCATTGAGCTTCCGTTAAGCAATTTGTAAGCCCAAGAATTTATCCACATTACAAAAGTAAAAAGCCAAACAGCCAACACGACCGAGAAAACCAAAATTAAAATAATATATCTTTTTTTCATTAATTTGCACTATGCAATTATTAATATATTATATCATAAAAGTTGAAGGGGCGTCCGATGTTACTCGAACGCCCCATTTGCGCAGCTTCGCCTTTCAGCTTTTTTCCTGCGCATTTTGCGCCATTTCCCGCAGGAATTCTGCGCCATGCCCAACGTCGGTGTTGACCGGCACTTTGCCATAAAGCGGGCAAGTTGGATGAGGCCAAACCTGCAGACTTATGCTGGTCAAAGCATAAAGAACAGCAGGATCACCAACTTTTTGCGCCGTAACCCCCCCGCGGTTGCAAATAGCACAAACCGCGACCACATTGGCACCAAGCATTCTCAGCAGGCCAACGACTCTCTTGGCCGAATCGCCACTAGTGAGGATATCTTCCGTCACTGCGACTCTTCTATTTGCGACAAGCTTGGCATCCCTTGGATGAAGGACAAATCCTCCTTCGGCTTCACCTTTTCCTTTTTCGGCAAAAACGTAATCGACTTTCCGACCCGTAAGCCGAGTCATGTGTTCAGCCGTTTTCACCGCAAAAGGCTTTCCACCCTCTGCCGGTCCGATAACCACCGAAATGTCATGTTTGACGAGTTCTTCGGCAAACAGCAGGCACACTGCAGACATTTCTTCTTCGTGTTGTCCGTTGGACAGAACGCGTTTGTCGACATATGTGTCACTGAGATTCCAGGTGCCATCTGGATTTCTTTTTGCTAAGGCAAAAAGCCCCCTCTTGATCGCGCCAATTCTGGCAAGCATTGGAAGAATTTCTTCTTGCTTCATTTATTCCTTTCGTTTGGTTTGTTTAGTACTTTAATGTACTACAAATTTTATATCACACAAAAAAATTAAAAACAAATTTAAAATAATTAAAAAGCGGTTTCGTCGTCCAATGGACAACGAAACCGCCATACAACCGCGAATGCCCTACGCGGCCGTTTGCTATCGGTACTGATTAATAAGGTCGTGAAGTTTAATCGTCTCACGACGAGCCACTTCAGCGAAATCGGCGCCCTTCGAGGCAAAAATGATGCCACGCGAAGAGTTGACAATCATTCCTTGCCCACGACTGTCCTTGCCGGCGGAAACAGTTTTTTCAACGTCGCCGCCCTGAGCACCAATGCCCGGAATCAAAATGGGCATGTCACCTACGATTTTGCGGACTTCGCGGAGTTGTTCTGGATATGTTGCACCAACAACAAGCGCACAATTGCCATTTGCGTTCCACTCACGTGAGACACGATGAGCAACGTATTTGTAGAGTTGCATATATCCACCCGGCATAATGTCTCCCGAAATATCCCAGTCTTGGAATTCACCTGCTCCTAGATTAGATGTCTTGCAAAGAACGATTACACCTTTATCTGCACATGCCAAAAACGGCTTAAGGGCTTCAGCCCCAAGGTATGGATGCACAGTAATAGCGTCGGCCTGCAAGAACCTAAACGCCGCATCGACGTAACCGTTGTTGGTGTTTCCGATATCTCCGCGCTTAGCGTCGAAAATTACCGGAACGTCGGGTGCAATCAAGTGAATATCCGCGATGGTGCGACGAAGAGCCATCATGCCCTCAGCACCATAAGCTTCATAAAAAGCGGCATTTGGCTTGTAAGCACAAACACGATCTTTCGTCGCCTCGATGATTGCTCGGTTGAAAGCGACAATGATTTGGAAACGATAGTGTACCCAATGTTTCCATGACCACCATCGTGGCCTGACGCACAAGGGAATTTTGTCAAACTCACTGTCAAGCCCAACGCAAACGAAATTGCCGCGGGCCCATTGATTTTCAAGCATCTGCCTGAAATTTCGATTACTCATGTCTTTTTTTCCTTTCTTCTGTTGGAAATGAACAAAAAAACTAAGCACCAGCTTAGTCTAAATAAACATTACAACAAAACAATTAATAAAACAACTCAATCAATAAAGAAGTGCCACCTAAAAACTATTTTTCATTTTTAACGCGCCAATTAATTTCAAATGAAATTGAATGCTTGCCGGGAATGTTCCACTTTGAAAACCTAAACCACAAAAACTGAAATTTGTTTTCATCAATTTTCCCAAACCCAAACCTGTTTAAAGTTAATTCAACATCAATCACCATATTTATTTTTCGAATTGAATTACTTGTAAGCCTTTTTCTTCGATTTCTTTTTTCTGGCCAAAACTGTCTAAATTAAATTTCAAAACATAATTAACTTTCTTTTCAATTTTCCTACCGGTGTATTCTTTAGTTACTTGGTCCCATTCTTCCAACACCAACGTGTCACCCTCTCCCACCTCAAAATCATTCACCCTTAATTCAAAATTCTTTTTTCCGGAATTAATAATTTCAAAATACTCCGGCCAAACTTTCTTTTTTATTATCATAATTTTGTTTTATTTAATTCTTCGATTGCTTTTTCCGGTCCGAAAAATTCTTTAATTTCTATCGACTTATTTTTTTGAATTCCAACTAATTTATAAAATTTTCTGTACACATCCTCTAAATCGTATGGCAGGTCTTTTATCGATTTAATATTTTCATACTCTTTGCAAACAACGGGGACCGCAACTAATTTATTATCAACTTCTCCACGATCAATTGTTTCAAAAATTCCAATTGATCGGCACTTAACGACGGCTCCAACGGCCAATGGGGTCGGGTTTATTACAATGCAATCTAAATGATCACCATCGCCCGCCAATGTGCCAAACACTAAGCCATAGTTATGAGGGAATTTACATTCGCTCCAAAATACAAAATCAAGTTCCATTACATCGAGCTTTTCATTATATTCATATTTATTATAACCTCCTGCGGGGATTTCAATCAAAACATTAAATGCCCCCACTTCCCCAAAACCAACATTTTTATAATCCATATTTTATTTTAGTAATTCTGTTAATTTTTGTTTTTCTGCTTCAGTTAATTTTTTATACAAAGCATCTTTAAATTTTTCAGCTTTTTGCTGAAGCTCATCCTCAAAGTCGCGGGGCAATAAATGAAAATGCATATGGCCAACATGTGTCTGACTATTTTTTACATAAGGTTTATAATTCAACCGTATGTCGCAACCGCCCGATAATTTATTAATAATCTTATCTTGAAATTCTGTCAGTAAATTTAAAACCTCTTCTTTTTCTTCCTTATTCAACTCGCTCAGCTTATAAACATGTCGTTTAGGAATAACAAGTAAATGCCCGGCTATTAATCGCGGATTACTAAAAATTACATAACAAAATTCGCCCTCTTTTAAAGTCCTCCCCTCTTTTGTAATTTCACAAAACGGACAGCTCTTCATAAATTTATTAATTTTATTTTTTTAAATCTAACGACATTCTAACCACTTTTGAAACTATCATTTTATCTTTTTTGGAATCATAAATAACCACAGGGTCACCCTTAGGGCCGTTATTTATTCTTCCAGATTTTGGCAAAGGGAATGAACCAAGCTTCTCCCACGACCTAAGCGAAGCAATATTCCATTCATGGACACTGCTTTGTAATTTTTGAGCTCCGGGAATTTTTTTTGCTTCACTAATTACCATGGCTCGCAGTTTTGTTCCCAAGCCATACCCTTTTTCTTCACTGCTCCCAATTGTCTTTTTATATCTTGGATTCATTTGCAGTACAGATGTTGTGTGCACACAAATCACCCCTTCACCCCATTCTGGCTTTGGCCCAAATTCGCTATATCCTACAATCTCACCTCCAATGTCCAAAACAATAAACGACAACTCATCGGGCCTTTCTAAGCTTTTTTCTAAATCCTTTTTTACTCTATTTCCAAAAGTCCCATCTTCAACAGATATTCTGTAATTCTCAGCACGATATTTTCCAAGGCGATATTTTGCCCTGTCCATGTCTACCGCGGCCAAACCATCAGCATCTTCTTTTCTTGCGTATCTTATGACAGCGTCAGGCTCCCCTTCTTTCCACGGAAAAAAATCTAAGACTCTTCCTTCTCTGCTTTCAAATTTTTCTTCTGGCTCCATAATTTATTTTTTAATTATTTAACTTTGGCGCGAATTTTTCCAAAAGTCAATGTAATAAAAAACCGCCCGAGCGCAGAAGCACGAGAGCGGTTTAAATACATAATTAAACAAATCTGCTTGTCTTTAAATTATAAATGCGACTATGAGTAATGCAACAATGTTAAGCACCTTAATCATTGGGTTGATGGCTGGCCCTGCTGTGTCTTTGTAGGGGTCACCAACTGTGTCACCTGTAACGGCTGCTTTGTGAGCATCACTTCCCTTGCCACCATAATTTCCTGCTTCAATATATTTTTTAGCATTATCCCAAGCGGCTCCGCCCGAAGTCATTGAAATTCCAACAAACAATCCTGTTACAATGCTTCCAATTAAAAGCCCCCCTAATGCTTGTGGCCCCAAAATAAATCCAACTAAAATTGGAGCAACAATTGGAATTAAAGCAGGCACCATCATTTCTTTAATTGCTGCAGCTGTAACAATGTCAACGCATTTTCCATATTCAGGTTTTGCTGTGCCTTCCATCAAACCTGCAATGTTTTTAAATTGTCTTCTCACTTCTTCAACAACTTTTCCTGCTGTTTTTCCAACTGCCCCCATTAAATATGAAGCAAACAAATAAGGCAAAAGTCCACCAATCAACAAACCTGCAATAACTTTCGGGTCATCTAAAATAAAGTTTATTGCTCCATTCACATTTACTTCTTGCGAATAAGCGGCAAACAAAACAAGTGCAGCTAATCCTGCTGAAGCAATTGCATAACCTTTTGTAACTGCTTTTGTTGTGTTTCCAACGGCATCCAAAGCATCTGTAATTTTTCTGACATCTTCAGGCATTCCCGACATTTCTGCAATTCCACCAGCATTGTCTGTAATTGGCCCGTAAGCATCAACTCCAACAACAATTCCCGAAATTGAAAGCATTGCCATTACTGCCATTGCAACCCCATAAATTCCTGCTAAGTTGTATGCAACAATTGTACCAACTGCAATCAACAAAACGGGAAAAGCGGTTGACTGCATCCCAAGTCCAATTCCTCTAATAATGTTTGTTGCGTGGCCTGTTTCACTGGCCTTAGCAATAGACTTTACCGGGCCATATTTTGTTGAAGTGTAATATTCTGTAATTACAAACATTCCAACTGCAATTACTAATCCGACTAAAGTTGAAAAGTATAATTTATTTGACGACACCGCTGTACCCGCCATAAGTTTTACAATTACCGGGTAAAAAGCAGCTGCTGACAACAAAACTGTGGCAGCCAAGCCCTTATACATAGAAGCCATAATTCCTTTGCCCCTACCAAGTCTCACGAAAAAGCTTCCAATTATTGAAGCTAAAATTGCAATGCTTCCCAAAATCAACGGAAGTAAAACAAATTGAATTGATGCTGGGTATAGAAGTCCACCCAAAATCATTGTTGCAATTGTTGTAACTACATATGTTTCAAAAATGTCAGCTGCCATGCCTGCGCAATCGCCAACATTGTCACCAACCTGGTCGGCAATAACTGCCGGGTTTCTTGGATCATCTTCAGGAATTCCTTTTTCAACTTTTCCAACCAAGTCAGCCCCCACGTCGGCTGCTTTTGTATAAATTCCTCCACCAACTCTGGCAAAAACCGAAATTAATGAAGCTCCAAATCCAAGTCCAATTAAACCCGCCATTCCTGTCCACAAATAATATGCTGAAACGGCCAATAAACCCAAGCTTACCACCATTAAACCTGTAATTAATCCACCCTTAAATGAAATGTCTAAAGCTTTTGTTAAACCTTTTTTGGCTGCTTCGGCAACTCTTGTGTTTGCTTGTGTTGAAACAATCATTCCAATATATCCTGACACTCCCGACAACACTGCTCCTATTAAAAATCCAACTGCAATTTGCCATGTTAAAAAGAAAAGCAAAAAGAATAAAATAATTCCAACAATACTAATTGTGCGATATTGTCTTTTTAAGTAAGACATTGCGCCCTCTTGCACTGCGGCAGTTATTTCAATTGCCTTGCCCGTGGCAACGGGCATTTTTTTAATTTTCATTGCCAAATACCACACAAAGGCAATTGCAAACAACGAAACAATTATCGGATAATATATGAGATTCATGAATTGATGATTAATTTTAATAATTTATATTTAGATATAATAGCACCAACGGGTTGCTTTTTCAAGTATTTTTTGATAAATTAAGAATAGAAAATAATTACTAATTATGCCAAAAACTAAAAAAATTATGAACCCCGAAAAAGAACCGAAAGAGAAAATAGACCTCGAACTTGCAAGAAAACATTTTGATGAATGGAATAATTCACTACAATTTAAAAACACGGAAGATTCTTCAAATCATGCTGTAATAAAACAACGAGCCTCTGAAGTTGCAAGTCATTATGCCGAAGATAACGTTATTTTTCTTGCAACAGTAAGGCCAGAAGTTAGAAAAAACAGAAATGAGGCTCAAGACTATTTTCAACACTTTCTTGAAAGTCACCCATCTGGTTCTATCGTTGAAGGTAGTGATAAAATAATTGTTTTATCAGACAACTGCTATGTTCATCATGGATTATATGAATTTACACTTAACCCTGGTACAGAAAATGAAAAAAAGGTTTTGGCACAGTTTGCATTCGTAAGAAAAAAAATAAATGGAGAGTGGAAAATTATTGGCCATTTCTCAGCTCCAATGGAAGGCACACATGGAATAAATAATCTCAAATTCCAGGAAGATGCAGGAAAAAGACAATTAACTGCAGACTCTGCGCCAGATGGCGAAGCTGTTTTAAAAATATTTGAAAAACATGGCAAACAACAGAGAAAACTTTTAGGAACAACTGGTGAATACGAGTTTGTTGGAGGAAATTACACATATACAGACGAAGCGGGAAATAAAACAGACATGAAAGTAATGTACATTGTCGGACCAAGGCCATCGGGCAGCGAAGAAAATGGCACCGAAAGGTCAATCATCACTTACCTTTCAGCACCAATGCCAGGAGGAAGAGTGTCACAACACGAATAAATTAAGCATTAAAATTACAAGCAAAAAGTCCGCTACTCAGCGGATTTTTTTATACTTGATTTTTATATTTTTTTGTATTATACTTTTTCTAGTTTGATCTTTGATGTGCTATGAGTGCAAGGAAACAAAAGAAGAAAAACCCGAAGAAGATTGTTCGGAAGAACTTTCGCCTTTGGAGTGAGTCGATTAAAACTGGTGATGTGGATTTTCTTGTGAAAGTCTACGGCAAGAAACCTAATCTGCATGCAACTTTCGAGGAGCATGTTAAAACCAGAAAAGGAATCCGCAAATACTTCACCAAGTTTTCGGCAACCAAGCCGAAAGCTAAGATCCTCAAAAAATCTGAAAAGGCGAGATGGCTCGGAAAAGGCAAAGTGTGCCTCAAGCACACCGGAACCTACGTAATTAGGACAATTCATGGAAAGATCCGCGCAAGATTCGTCTTTATTTGGGAAGTCACCAAAAAAGGCAATTGGAAGCTGATTTACCATAATTCTTCGGAATCACCATCGAAAGAATCCTAACCCCATTAGCACAAAAAACCCACCATTGGCTTGCCTGCTTTGCGCAGTTGGAGCTGATGGTGGGTTTTAAATTACTTTTAAATTATGTTTTTATTCCTCTGTTTTTTCTTCTGCAACTTCTTCTTCAACGGGAGACTCATCTGAATCTTCAACTATTTCTTTCTTAGCTTTTTTAGATTTCTTTTTAGGTTTATCTTCTGTTTTTTCCTTTGCCTCGCCAGAGTCTTCGACGGAGGCGGGTTCTGAAACTTCCTCGCCAGCCTCTTCAACCGGAGTCTCAACAGTTTTAATGTCTATTTTCCAACCGGTTAAGTTTGCAGCCAACCTTACATTTCGGCCATCTCTGCCAATTGCCAATGAAAGTTGATCTTCAGGCACCGACACGCTGGCCGTATTTTTATCCAACACTTCAACTCCAGCAATTTTAGCAGGCGACAAAGCATTGGCAATAAATTTTTCCGGTTTTTCGTCAAAAGCAATAACATCAATTTTTTCTCCGCCCAATTCATTTATTACGGCCATAATTCTTGTGCCTCTTTGTCCAACGCAAGCACCAATTGGATCAACACCATCTTCAGTTGAAACAACTGCAATTTTTGTTCTAAACCCAGGTTCTCTAGCAATTGCTTTTATAACAACACTTCCTGACGCAATTTCGGGCACTTCTAATTCAAACAATTTTGAAACCAATTTTGGGTAAGCCCTTGAAAGCAACACAACCGAACCCTTTGGGGTGTCTTCCACTTTTAAAATGTAAAGTTTCAATCTTTGACCTGGCCTATAAAATTCACCAGGAATTTGTTCTTCCCTGTTTAAGTTGCCTAAGGTCTTTCCAATGTCAACAAAAATTATGTGGCTTTCAACTCTCTGCACAATTCCTGAAATAATTTCCCCTTCTTTAGATTTATATTCTGAAGAAATTGTTTCTTTTTCGGCTTCCCTGATTTTTTGTAAAATAACCTGTTTAGCTGTTTGAGCGGCAATTCTGCCATAATCCTGTTTTGAAATTAAAGGAATTTCAATTTCCTCACCGGCTTTAATTTTAGGATATGTTTTTTTAGCTTCATCAATCATTATGTGTTTTTCCTCATTAAAAACATATTTCTTTGGAGTGTCTTCGCCATCCCTGTAATCTTCTTGTGGCATTGTTCTGTTTTCTGCCATTTCTTCTATTTCTTCATCGGTGTAAAGCATCGATTTATCTACAACAAGCTTTATTTGCCAAAACCTAACATCGCCTGACACTGCGTCAAACTTTGCTTTAATTTTTTGGCCCTTTTCGCCATAATCTTTTTTGTAAGCAGTGGCAATCGCGGCTTCAATTGTTTCTATAACTTTTTCAGGAGAAATTCCTCTTTCTTCTGCAATTTGGCCCAAGGCCACTTTCATTGATTTGATGTCCATGAATTGATGAACGGAGTGAAGAAATTCACTTCGGCCCCGCTGAGCGGGGACGCTAGTAACACTTTTTTCCGTATTTAAATTTTAAAAAAATATGCCCGCGATCAAGCGGACAATTACTATCGTTACTATTAATGAATTAACTATAGCAAATAAAAAACGACCTGTCAAATAGTCGCCGAGTTTCAAGAGAGAAGCACTATCAAAGATAGTGCATAGGTGAAAAAATTTGTTTGCGGTGGTTTAGAGTGTGTGGCAATCAGAGGGATTGCCAAGGGTTTGAAGTAAATTTAATTTGTAATGAACGGGTAGTTGAAAGGGTTCTGTTTCGTGTTGAAACTTAGTAAATACTTTTTGAGCGTATTTACAGTTGTCCTTTCTTCCACCTTAATTATATCACACCAAAAACCCACGTCAAGAGGTAATTATGTTTTCGTGGTGGGTTAGGCGTTCCGCCGAGAAATCCTGCCTTAAAACAATACAAATTGCATCAATGCGTTCGGGTCCACCCCATTTTGCAAAAGCTGAATAAGCCTTGGCGTTCCACAAAACTTTTCTTAATTTTGCTTTATTAATTGTGTCTTCGGGCGTACCAAAGTGCTCCCCCACTTTTGTGCGCACTTCCACGAACACCAACGTTGACTTCCCAAAAAGCTTCGCCGGTTTCTCTGCTACCAAATCAATTTCAGCATATTTTGTTTTATAATTCTGTTCGATTATTTTATAACCCTCCCTTTCCAAATACTTTCTTGCCATCTCCTCCCCAATTTTCCCCACATAATTATGCTCCGCCATAAAAATAAATTTGTAATTATTAAATTAATCTCAATATTAACATCCTTCTATATATAATATATCAAATTCTGCCAAGTTAACCGTGGTTAACTTGATCTAATTTAAAATCGAATCTTTTATATAATTCCCACTTACGGTAGCCATGTTCTGTTTTGCCGGTCTCCACCATAATCGACATATTATTAAATTCACTTTTAAAATATTGTTCTTTCCCTTTAACAAAATTCATCACTTCCCCATCTAAACCGGCGCATTCTTCGGCAACAGTAGAGTGAAAAATTAAATTTTTGCCATCATGCTCTTGCCATTGGATCCAACTAAAATTATGCAACTCATCAATCAATTCGTCAAAAACAATTTTTGCATCTTTTGACAATTGCACCTTCACAAAAACCACCAATTCGCCAAACTTATCAAGCCCGCCAATCGAAACAGGCGCAGGGCGATGTTTTTTCACAAATTCTTCCAAAACATTTTCAACTTTAGTTATGTCGTCAGTTTCAAATTCATACTTTAATGTAAAATGAGGAGGTATTTGCTGCTCCTTTGTTTCTATGAGTTTAGGAAATTTTTCTGCAATCGAACACACGATATCCCAATGATATTTTTTGTATGGCTCAGACAATATATTTATAATACAATATCGCATAATTTTAAAACCTAAAGTGTTTTGTTTGTTTTGACCAACCTTATCAACTTTTTAAAATCAACGTCTTTTTTAAAAATAACAAAATCCCGACCAATTTTTTGCCCCACAATTGACCCCTGCCGAACCCGTTTATAAACCGAAATTCTGCTTATTCCCAACAGCTTCCCCAATTCAATTGTTGTATAAAAATCTTTCTCCTTCATATTATTTCAGGTTAACCGTGGTTAACCTGACTTTTCTGTATTATGTTTATTCTTTTATATACAAATAAATGTCGTCTTTTTTTTGGGCGGGCTTCCAGTTTTTAAATTGAAAATGGTTTGAAACGACTTTAGCTCCTGACTTCAATTCTTTTTGCAATTTTTTTCCCAACGGGTTCATCATGTGCTTCATTGCATAAATGGTAACAACATCAAAATCTGACAAATCCTGTTTCCACAAATTTTTTAAATAAACAAAAGCTTTGTCATCCAAACCCTCTTGCTTTATTTTCTCTTTAGCCCGCCGCACCAAAAACGGATTTATTTCAAAGCCATGAGCTTCTGCCCCGGCTTTTGCCAAGGCAATTACTAGACGGCCCTCCCCACAACCCAAATCAACTGCTTTTTTGCCAGGGCCTGCACCTGACAGCTCTATCATTTTTTCAACTGTGCCCGGTTGGCTTGGCACATTTATTGCTCCCCAAAATAAATAAGGAAAACTCCAACCGCAAATTTTAAAAACCGCTAAAGCTATGTATAAACCCACAAACATGAAAACCACAAATAATAGAAAATAAACAAAAACCATTATAATATTTACTTTTTTTCGCCGTATTTTTTTACAAACAACTCGGCCGGCATAGACATTCCCTGCCCCCTTTTTCCGTCTTTAATTGTAACCTCTTCACCCAGCGTAAATCCCATTTTTTCAAATGTTTCGCTCCCACGAAATACAATGTCGGAGTATGCTTCAACAGAAACAATTGTCGGATCGTTTTTTATAATTTGCGCAATTTTTTCAAATCCAACTCTAAATCCATCCCTAAGAAAATGCTTAAGTTTGCTGTACCCTGGTTTTTCTGCCGGAAAAACATGTAATTTGATAATTTTTTCACCATTTGGACGTTTGATTATCTCATAATCAATAATTTCATCAACCACTGTCCTTTCTAATTCTTTGAGTGTGTCAACTCTTATCACCTCTTTTACCTTTTTTATTGCCTCAGCTTTTGCAGGGTCGCCCTCTCTTAATGCTCCAAAATAAATTCCCGCCAATTTTGTCACGCCTTCTATAAATTCAGGTTTATTCTCAGGTTTATTTTTAGATTGTGCACAAGCTTCTATTTCATGCAAAACCAATTGCTCTTCGACAAGGCCAACATCAACAAGCGGCTTAAATCGGGAAAGCATCAATTCTCTTATTTGATCATAATTTGTTGTATCAAAAATTTCTTCTATTTTCGGCATAGCCTCTTTCAGCCTTTTTTGTTCGGTTTCGCTTAAAACCACTTGACCTGCGTTAATTTCAGCAGATTCTGCAAATTCAGGTGACATAATGTATTTTTGCTTAATTATAAAATAGCAAAAATAATAAATCAATCCAACAGGGCATTAAACTGTGTTGACATTGGATTGTGGGATTGCTAAAATTAACTAATTAAACCGCTTAAGCGGTACCGACTAAGCGGTACCCCACCGCTTAAGCGCTACCGCTTAAGCGGTACCCAAAAGCGCTTAAGCGGTCCAACAAAAATATGAGCAAAAACGACTTTTTAACAATCCAAGAATTTATCCAAAAATACGAAGTTGCTGACATCAGAATTCGCCGAAGAATTCGAAAATATAAATTAACCGATCCTCAAAAACTAGAGGGGAATTTGAGTGAAAAGTATGAAAAAGGGGTAGGCAACATTATCCTTTTAAAAGAAAGTTTTTGGGTAAAAGAACTTGAGGTTTCAGCCACTGAAACCGAAGAAGAAACCGCTTATGCGGTACCGCTTAAGCGGTCCCCCGACCGCTTAAGCGGTTTGACCGAAAATGACCAAAACCGCTTAAGCGGTCCTGCTTATGCGCCCGGTCAAGTAACTGTCGATCAAGAGTTTTTAGACATACTAAAAGAAGATCGGGCCGAGAAAAAAGAGTGGGTCAAAAAGTATGATTCTCTGCTTGTAGACTACAAAGACAAAGACAATCAATTGGCAGAAAGAGAAAAGTTTTTGCAGGGCTTAATTGAAAAAATAATCGAAGACGCGCGCAATACCAAACACCTACTAATGTCGCAAATTAACCACCTCCAAAAGCAACTCCAAGTGCCAAAGAAAGGCCAACCCATACAAACGGGGGAGCCCGACCAAGACGAAGAATTTAAATTCGAAAACGGCAATTTCACCGAAAACAAAGAAGCCGAAGACAGCCAAGACGAAGACAATCAAAAAGAAGGGGACTAACCCCTTCTTTTATTTTACAAAAAATTACTTCTATTCTTTCCAAATATATTTATACCAATAAAATGGCATAACAACCGTAGAAAAAATAATCAAAAGAGTCACCCATGTAGTTTTTTTGACTTGGCTTAATCTATTATTCTGTGAAGCATTCATGACAAAGGTTATTAAAAGTCCTAAGCCTATCCAGAATGTTAATGTAATCATCCAATTTATCCACTCTGGCATAGCAAGCGCTTCAGGATTAATTGCTCCACCACTCGAAACAGATCCCAATATTTTAGAAAAGAAAATGGCATAATACACTATCGTCCACACGAATGACCATATGGATAAGACTCCATACATAATTTTATATGGTTTTGTCATAAGATAATAATTTAATAATAATTATTTTAGTTTATTACTTGCGATAATTTAAGTCAACAAAGTTAAGCGCTTTCGTATGATTTGGGACGGTATTGCAGGGCTTCGGCCATGTGGGGGACAGCAATTTCATCGCTATTGTCTAGGTCGGCAATTGTACGGGCAACCTTAATCATTTTCATATAGCTTCGTGCCGACAGATGAAACTTATCTGTATCCTGAGTTAGAATCTGCTAATAAAAGCCCTAAAACAATGATCGTCGTGACTATTACTATCAACCAGTTATTTCTTATCAGTTTTATTATATTCAAATCTACATTAATCTTATTTTTTATCCCTATAATTATTACAACTACAATAAGCAAGATAGCTGTGGTCACTAATGTTATCAAAAAAGGAACTAATTCCGCTATATCTGAGTTAGAAAAATTTTTATCTGAAAAAATTATGTTTAAAATAACTACTATAATTCCAATAATGAATATAGATATTTTTTGTCCCCTGGTAAAGATTGTACCTAATGCTCCCATAATTTAGATTATTTATTGTTTTGGTAAATAACCAATGCCAATACAGTAAGAACCACGACAATTACGGTAATGCCTATATTAATAATTTTCTGATTTTTGCTTATAGGAGGAGGAATTATAGAATTATTCGTCATCAAACCCTGCTTTCTCATTTTCCAAGTCGTATAAACAAAAGATACGGCTATCGCTATCCAAAAAATACCCCCGAAGGTATTACCTTTTAATAACGCAAGTATCCCTACGATTAACCCAATTGGAATCCATATCCAAAAAATAATACTTTTCATAAGTTTATTTATTAATTATTATTATTTATTTTAACATAAGTTATGCGCTTTCGTATGATTTGGGACGGTATTGCAGGGCTTCGGCCATGTGGGGGACTGCAATTTCGTCGCTGTTGTCTAAGTCGGCAATTGTGCGGGCAACCTTAATCATTTTCATGTAGCTTCGTGCCGACAGCTGAAACTTGGCAGCTGCTTGCCGTAAAATTTGCTCAACATCTTTTGCAATTTTGCAGTACTTTTTAATGTGGCTGTTTTTCATTTGGCTGTTTGAATGGATTTTTTCGTCGCTAAATCTTTGTGCTTGTTTTTCACGAGCAGCCACCACCCGCTTTTTAATTTTTTCCGATGGCTCTAAAAATTCCGAATTTTTTTGGTTGTCAGAAAAGGCTTCTGTGTCAACAGGCATCACCGAAATGTGCAAATCAATTCTGTCTAAAATGGGGCCCGAAATTCTTTTTTGATATTTTGCAATTTGGTTGGGCCCGCAAGTGCACGGTTTTTTAGGGTGCATGGCATAACCGCAAGGGCAGGGGTTGGCACTGGCAACCAACATAAAGTCAGCAGGGTAAACAACCCTTTGCTTGCTTCGCGAAATTGTTAGGCAACCGTCTTCAAGTGGTTGGCGCAAAGCTTCCATAATTTGGCGGGGAAACTCATTAAACTCATCTAGAAATAAAACGCCCCTGTGTGCCAAACTAATTTCACCGGGCTGCGGTTTGCTTCCACCCCCAACTAATCCAGCAGGACTTGCTGTGTGGTGGGGAGCTCTAAATTGCCTTCGTGTAATTAAACTTCCACCCGGCGGAATTCCACCAGAGGCCGAATAAATTTTTGTAACTTCAAGCGACTCGGCTTCATTAAGCGGCGGCAAAATTCCTGGTAATGCGCGCGCCAACATTGTTTTGCCCGAGCCTGGACTGCCCACCATTATAATATTGTGCCCGCCGGCTGCTGCAATTTCCATTGCGCGTTTTGCCTGTTCTTGGCCAAGCACTTCTTTCATATCAAATTCTGCGGGAGCCACAAAAGTTTCTTCAATTTCTTTTCTGTCAACTGGGAAAATTTCTTGTTGCCCTAAAAGGTGTTGGCAAATTTGAGTAAGGTTTTCAACAGGAAAAACTTTTATTCCTTTAATTGCCGCTGCTTCGTTTGCCGATTCTTTTGGCACAAATAAATTTGTAAACCCAAATTCTTTTGCAAAAAGCGCCATCAAAAAAGCGCCTTTTGTGTGGCGCAAACTTCCATCAAACGACAACTCACCCAAAAACAATGACTTTGAAGGAATTGGAAATTCAAAAATACTGCTTAAAATTCCAACTGCAATTGGCAGGTCATACATGCTCCCTTCTTTTGGCACATCGGCCGGCGCCATGTTTACTGTAATTTTTTTTGTTGGAAAATCCATGTCAGAGCTCACAATTGCAGTGCGCACTCTTTCTGTGCTTTCGCCAACTGCTTTGTCTGGCAACCCCACAATTTCAAACCCGGGCAAACCTTTGTTGGCTAAATTAATTTCAATGTCAACCTTAATAGTTTCAAGCCCTAAATTCGCCACCGACGGAATTTTAATAAGCATAATTTTTACCCCGTCAAATAATTTTGCTTTGCAAAATTAAATTTCAAAGAAATTTATTTGACTGGGTGAAGTTTTTATTTACCGCTTAAGCGGTAGTGCTTAGGCGCTTTTGACTAAGTGTAAATTATATTACTCCATTTTACTCCTCCCAAAAAATTAAAACAATAAAGCGTAAAATGGAGCAACAAAAAAAGCCCGACGTTTTCACCGAGCTTTTTAAAAGTGGGGGAGGGATTATTTGTAAATTGAATGAGTGCCAATGGCATAGAATCTAATAATATTTTCCGTATGAAATCCAAAAACAATTCTGTATTTATAATCTATCGAAAAAGCCCAATAGTCATTTAACTTGCCTTGTAACTTGTGAGTTTTTAACCGTTTATCAAAAGGATATTTTGCAAGAATTTTCTCCTTTTCTTTCGCCTTATCTTTAATTTCTTGTGGAAGTTTTTTATATTCTTTACAAAATTCAGGAGAATAAAAAATTTGCATAAATTTTTAATCTAAGTCAGCTAATGATTTTAAAAGTTTTCCCTTGCCAGCTTTAAATTCTGCCTCACTTATTTGTACCCTTCGATATAAATCTTCTTCTTCTAGTTTTTCCCTAATAATATAGCGGAAGAATTCGCTTTTTGTGGAAAATCCTTCTTTTTTCACCATTTTTTCGACTGCGAGAGTCATCTCTTTTGGCAATGATATATTTACTACATCTCTCATATTTTTTATATATTTATTTAATTATTATATGTAATACATTGTATTACAATTTAATAATACTCCCAATAGCTTCGTCTGTCAATAACTACCACGACAAATACCACCTAAGCGCTTCTGACTAAGCATAAATTATATTATTTAATTTTACTCCTCTCAAAAAATTAAAACAACCAATCTAACAGCTCACTGCAATGAGGTGTTAAAAATAACATACCCAGGGACTAGTCGATGGGTATATGTCATATTCGCGCGGATATGAAAATACAACCAACTAAAAAGCTCTACATTTCTGCAGAGCTTTTGTTAGATTAATTACTCTGTTGTTTTGGAAATTTTTCTTCCAATAAGCGATCTGATGCCCCTACCAACATTTCAAATTGTTTAAGTTCTTCTCCCGGTATATTTTTTTCATTCCTTTTTCTTTCTAGAATTTTTCTGTTATTTTCTGCAAAGGTTCTTAATTCAACTTCACTTGAATTAGTATGCTCATTTCTTAATGAAGCTAACAATTGATCTTCTTCGCCAACTACTTCCCTAGAAGGACCTTCGTCCTCTCTATTCCATTGAGGTGTTTTTAACTCTGGCTTATGCCAGGTTTCATCTTCTCTGTTCCATTGAGGAACACTTTCTTCGTCTACCATATTTTTTTATTTTTATTTAATAATAATTATTTTAGTTTATTACTTCCACAAATTTTGTCAACGAAAATTATTTTTGTGTTATTCCATGTCAGGATGGAAGTTGACTTGGTAGTGGGGGATGCCCAACAAAATTCCATAATTTTTTGCCTCGTCATATTGCTCTTTACTAGTCCTGTCTATATAAAAAACTTTGCCACGAAAAATTATATAGTGATGTGTGCTGTTTTTAAAATCAGCATACCACGGGTGTTCTGTTTCCAACGCTTTGCTAATTTTTTCTGCAATTTCTTTTACCCGGTCTTCCGAAATTTCAACTGTGTGCAAGGTCCACTGCTTAAGCCATGGAGTTTTATGTTTTTCAACAACATCTTCAACTTCTGTACTAAAAATTTTCACTTCCTTCAAGATATTTTTGTCCTCAAGCGACTCCTCAATTATAACACCTTTATAATTATCCATAATAAAATTTATTTTAATTCATATGTCCAGCCGGGTTGCCACTCTTTTCTTTTTCTCCAATCTTCTGCAAATGCTTCTTTCCAGGTTTTACCTTTTAGTAAAACATCAAGAGATAGTTGGGGAGCTTTATGCGAAACAATGGCAATACTTTGCCCGTCAAAATCTTTTTTCAAATAACTTAAAAAATCGGCAATTCGATTTTTAACATTTTCATAACTTTCACCTTCAGGAAATTTTTCTGTTGTCATTTTTTCTTGCATGGGTTCAACAACCGAAGTTGGCTCCCCATTTAGTTTTCCGTAATTACATTCTCGCAACCTTGGGTCATTAATCACGGGCGCAATTCCTTCAAAAGCTAATTTTGCTGATTCATGTGCCCTTTGAAGGTCCGAACAAAATACAACATCAAATTTTTGATTTTTTATTTTTTCTCTCAACTCAACAGATTGTTTAACCCCCAACTCTGAAAGTGGGGGATTTGACCATCCGGAAGAAATTCCATTTTCATTATCAGTTGTCGTGCCATGCACAAAATAAGTAATTTTTATTGCCATATATTTTTTAATTTAAATAATATTTGCCTGAGTCGCAATTAATTAAACCTTTCAGTTGCATAAGCGATAGGGTGGTGCCAATTTGCGAAACTGGAATGCAAAACAATCTTGCCATGTCATCGGCCTTCATTGATTCTCTTTTTAATGCATCAATTATTTTTTCTTCTAAGGTGCAACACTTACCCTCCGAAGCCTTGGCGAAGGAGGGCAGAGCAGCGTTCTTTTTTTGACTCACCAACACATTAAAAAATTTTAGAATATCCTGCGCGTCGGCAACCGGCTCGGCACCTTCTTTAATTAATTTTAATGTGCCTTGGGCAACTTCACTTGTAATTTGCCCAGGAATTGCAAAAATTTTCTTATCCATTTTTTTGGCATAACTGGCAGTAATTAATGAGCCAGAGTTTAAGGCGGCTTCCGTAACCAACACTGCTTTTGAAAGCCCGGCAACAATTCGGTCACGCTGAATGTAGGTAAATTGCTGGGGCAGGGTAGTGCCCTCATATTCAGAAATTATCAAACCATTGTTGTCTAAAATTTCATTATAAAGTTCTTTTTGATTTTCCGGGTGAATTAAGTCAATTCCGCAAGGCATCACCGCAATTGTCCTGCCTCCACATTTTACGCAAGCTGAATGTGCGGCTTCATCACCCCCATACATAAAACCTGAAACAATCGTAATTCCTGCTGAAGCAACTTCTGTAACAATTTGTTCGGTTGCTTTTCTTCCGTAAGATGTAAGTTTACGCGACCCAACAACTGCCAAACAATTTTCAAAAAGGTGGTTGTCCCACACACCTTTATAATAAAGTTTTTTGGGACCCGAACTCAAAACAAGCTTTTTTAAAGCTTGTTTTAGAGCATCAGGATATTCTTTGCTATCAACATTTATTACACCTGTTCTAAACATCTTATCCACAACTTATTATTTTTTATCTTTAAAAACTTGTGACAAATTTTTGATGCCCTCCATAAATTCAACTGGCAAGGCAAAAATAACTGTTTTTGAAGGGTCGGGGTTTATTTTTTCTATTGTTTGCAATGTACGCACGGCAATTCCACCTGGCACAGCATTGAGCACCCCGGCAGCTTGCGACAATTTTTGAGCAGCAGTGAATTCTCCTTCCGCCCTAATAACAACAGCCCTTCTCTCTCTTTCTGCTTCGGCTTGTTTTGCCATAATTCGCTTCATGTCGGCGGGCAATTCAATGTCCTGAATTTTAATGTCTGTCACAGAAATGCCCCATGACTCTGTTGTTTGAGTTACAATTTTTTGTATTTCTTCAGCAATTTTTTCCCTTTCTGAAAGTAGGGGATCGAGCTCAATTCCTCCAATCACATCTCTCAAAGCAGCTTGGGCATATTGCATTACAGCCAACGAGTAATCTTTAATATTCAAAAGCGCCTTTTCGGCCGATTGAACTTGAAAGTAAACAACTGCATTAATCCCAACTGGCACATTATCTTTTGTAATAACTTCCTGTTGAGGAATATCAATTGTTGTAATACGCATATCGGTTTTTATCATATTTTGAATCCCAATGAATATCCAATTTAACCCGGGCTGTCTTGTGCCGGTATATTTCCCCAATGTCAGGATTACTCCTTTTTCATATTGGTTAATTACTCTCAGCCCTCCAAGCCCGAAAAATGCTACTACTATATATACTATTGTTATAATTGCTGACATGTTTTTAAAGCGAGGCAATGAACTTTTTGAAGACCCAGGTCCACTTGCCCGTAGAGGCAAAGGGGGTAACCTGCATCGTAAAAAAGTTTGTTGCCGAGCGAAAATTATTTTATTTGTTTAAGAAAGCCCTCGACGATTGATGAAGTTTCTTGCGTTTTTTGGAAAACTGATTTCCACACTACTACAATGTCTGCATCATTAAATATTGAACTCTGCACTTCACGCAAAGTGTCACCACCTGCTATTGCAATCATTATATTATAATTTCCTTTTATTCGCCTAATTTCATGCAATGGAATTATTTTTTCCCTGTTAAATTTCTCCTCATCAACCCCACGATGCAAAATTACAACTGGCGGGATTTTCTTTAAGGCGCGCAACACCGATAGGGGGTATTCAACATTCATCATGTCTATCATGGCATCTATGTCGTTAGCTTCACACTCAGCAACAAAAGAATTCAGCGTTTCAATTGGGGCCGCGCCTAATGCGACTGCAGCACTGGCTCCGGCAATAGCTGCCATTCTTACTTCTGTTTCTGCTCTGTCCATTGTTTTTAAATCAGCAACAACATAGGGGAAAATTACATTTTTTTTATCTTTCCTGACGACAGGCACTTTCCTTTGCGACTTAATTTGCGAAACAACAAATTCCAGCAATGGTGACATTTTTATTTGTGGCGCCACCGGTGTTGTTATCCCCAATATATGATTTTGATAATGTGACACTATTTGCCTTATGCCATCTGCGCCATATTGTTTTATTAAAGGCGTGCCCGCTTCAACAATAATTCTGTCGCTAATTGGCAAAGAATTAATCACAGCAAAAGCGTCCTCAAGTGTATTATTCAACGCAACCTGAAGATATCTCTTTTTAGGATTCAATTTCGACTTTGTGTGTATAGACATTTTTATTATTATTTTATTTAATTATAGACCCAAATAAAAAATATAAAAGCGCTGCAATGCCGGCCGAGCAGGGGATTGTAAAAAACCATGCCCAAACTATTTTCAACGTTACTCCCCACCTGACAGCAGAAATTCTTTTAGCCGACCCCACTCCCGAAATTGCTCCGGTAATTACATGCGTCGTACTTACTGGCACGCCAAGATGGGTCGCCAAAAAAATACTTGCGGCACTGGCACCTTCAGCGCAAAACCCATCAAGCGGTTTTAACTTTGTTATTTTTTGACCCATTGTTTTTACAATGCGCCAACCGCCAGACAAAGTACCCAATGCAATTGCGCCATGAGCCGATAAAACCACCCACAAGGGCACTTCAAAAGTTTTCAAAAATCCTGCAGTAACCAATAAACCAGTAATAATTCCCATTGTTTTCTGAGCATCATTTCCTCCATGCGCTAAGCTATATAATGCTGCAGAAATAAGTTGGAGTCTTTTTGACCACTTATTAATTGCTTGAGGGTGTTTTTTATGTACCACCCAAACAGAAATTATTTTTAAAATTACGCCCAAAACCAATCCTACTGTTGGGGCTAAAATAATAAAAATTAATGTTTTTGTCCAGCCGGAATATATAATCGCACTGAATCCTGCTCCTGCAATTGCCGCCCCCGCATAACCACCAATTAATGCATGAGAAGAAGAAGTGGGCAAGCCCAACCACCAAGTAATTAAATTCCAAGCAATTGTACCAAGCAAGCCAAAAAGAATAATTGTCGGCGTAACAACATTTAAATCCACCATTCCTTTTCCAATTGTTTTAGCAACAGCTGTGCCAAAAATCATAAAAGCCACAAAATTAAAAAAGGCAGCCCATAAGACTGCTTGGCGTGGAGTTAAAACTTTTGTTGAAACAATGGTGGCAATAGAGTTTGCCGCATCATGCATTCCATTAGTATAATCAAAAACTAATGCAATCAAAATAATAAAAATAATAAAAAGTAACAGTGTTTCCATTTAGCTTGATTTTACAATCATGCTTTCAATTGTGTCGCTTGTTGATTGAAAGGCGTCTAAAACATCTTCCAAATTCAAATAAATATCTTTCCATTTTATTATCATTTTTGCATCATTCTCTTCTTCAAAAAGTTGCCTTAAACATTTTTGATAAAGATAGTCGGCCTCATCTTCAATCTCGTGTATTTTTACCACCCAGCTGTTAACTTGCGGAGAAATTTTCTGTTTTTCAAAACAATCTTTTACAAGCTTGTCTAACTCTGCCGATGACCTAGAAATCATGCTTGCAAATTTATCAACCCCAAACTTTTTTTCACCTAATTTGTAAATAACTGTTGTATGCACTGCATGTGTTATCAGGTCAATTATGTCATCCATTTCCTGCGCCAAAGAATAAATGTCTTCGCGGTCAAAAGGCGTAATAAAAGTTTTGTTAAGCTGATTTACTATTTCATGAGTAATGTCATCAGCCCTATGTTCGACATCTTCGATTTTAACAAAATACTTTTCAAAGTCACTGAATGACGAAGAAAACTCATTAAAAATAATTGCGCTTTCCTTAATACAAGCATTAAGTTGCTTAAAAAGCTCTGAAAAAATCGGCTGTTTTGGCAAAAAAAACCTCATATATTTACCCGGTCAAATAAATTTCAAAGAAATTTAATTTTGCAAAGCAAAATTATTTGACGGGGTTATTTTTTTAATTTTAAATATTCTTTGACTGAATCTTTGGTGCACTGGGCCAAGTTTTCTGGCAAGTCGTTCAAACTAAACCATTTAACTTCCTCATGTTTTTCGGGCTCCATATTTGTAACTTCGCCACCAATAATTTTCGCTAAGTAATTTAACGATAGCCAATTTTGATTTCCTTCTTCAATCGATCCTTCAGTAAAACATAAAAATTTAATAACTTCTATACCAACATCCAATTCTTCTTTTATTTCTCTTTTAACTGCATCTTCAACTTTTTCTCCAATTTTAACGGCACCTCCTGGTTGCGACCACAAACCAATCATATTTCCTGTTTTAGAGGTTCTTTTTAAAAACAACGCTTGATTCTTTTCATTAATTATCAAAGCCCCACAACCAACGCAAACACAATTTTCTACTGTTTTCATAATTTTATAAAATTAAAAGCCGGTCATTTGGGCTGCATGCCCGCTCCAATTTTCCTCATCAATATCTTCATCTTCTTCAGTTTCTTCTTCTTGATTTTCTGTTTCGGAAGTTAAAAATCCGCCAGCCTGTAATTCCCACAACTTTTTATATAAACTGCCGTCTTTTTCCAGCAATTCTTTATGGCTCCCTTGCTCTAAAATTTTTCCTTCTTCAACAACAATTATTCTGTCCATTTTTTGAATTGTCGATAAGCGGTGAGCAATTACAATTACTGTTTTACCTTTCATTAAATTATTTAAAGCGTCCTGAATTAAAACTTCCGACTGTGAATCTAACGAAGAAGTTGCCTCGTCCAAAACTAAAATTGGCGCATTCTTCAAAATTGCTCTGGCTATTGCCACGCGTTGCCTTTCACCACCCGACAACTTAATTCCTCTTTCTCCAACATAAGTTTCTAACCCTTGTGGTAAATCTTTTATAAATTCATCGCAGTGCGCCAACTTCACAGCTGTTTTAATTTCTTCTGTGTTTGCACCACGTTTTCCATAAGCAATATTTTCAGCCAATGTCCGATGAAATAAAATTGTATCTTGCGGAACTAAGGAAATATTTTTTCTTAAACTTTCTTGTGTCACATCTGCAATGTCCTGACCATCAATTAAAATTCTTCCTGCGGTGGGGGAGTAGAAGCGCAACAACAATTTTACAAAAGTTGTTTTGCCTGCGCCCGAAGCCCCAATTAAAGCCACCTTTTCTCCGGGCTTAATTTCCAAATTTACACCGTCTAAGACCTTTCGTGTTTCATTGTAAGCAAAGGTTAAATTGTCAAAATTTATTTTTCCTTCATTCATAAGTAATTCTTTGGCAATCGGCTTGTCTTTTATTTCATGTTGCAACAAACGGATTTCCACCATTTCTTTAGCGTCAGCATATGATTGATAGGCTGTTCTAATTACTCGAGTAAAATCCCAAAGCTGATCTATTAAGTTAAGTATGTAAAATTCCAAAAGCATAAAAACGCCGACTGTGACCAATCCTTGCTCCCAATATTTTATGGCATAGTAAAACAAAATAAATTGTATGGCAAAGCCCAACAATGACTGTGCTGCGTCCATTGCCGAATCCAAATTCCAGGCAAATTTTGTCAATTTTGCCTGCTCGTCGGTAACTTTTTTATATCCTTCAGATTCAAATTTATAACCATTAAAAAGTTGGATATTGTTTTGGTTTGAAATTGTGTCTGACAAATAGCCTGTGGTTTTTGAATCAACCTCGGCAACCCTTATGTCATACTTCAACTTCCACCTAGAAAAAACTATGTTGAATAACAAAAATATTGTAATCCAAATAAAAATAATGAATGTTATCCATTTATTTATAAAAAATACAATAATAAGCACAGAAATTACTCTGACAACTAATGGCAAAACGTCCCAGGTCAATCTGTCACATAAAGCTTCAAAAGCTCTTGCAAAACGATTAACTCGTTGCACTAATGAGCCTGCAAAGCTGTTGGTAAAAAAATTATAGGAATGTTGCATCAAATAGTCATATGACTGTTGTTTCAGCCTGACTATTGTTTTTGGTTGAAAATTATTATTTGTATAGCTTGCTATTCTGTAACTAATCCAAATAATTCCGTCTAATGCTAAAATTTCAGTGATTATAAAAATTAATTGGCCGGCAATTTCTTTTTTGTCGCCAGGCATTGCAATTATATCAAAAAATTGTTTATAAAAAAGTGGAACAATAATTGTTGTTACGCTTGCCACAATCACTGAAAAGAATATAACAAAAAGTTGCCACTTCTGCGGTTTGATGCCCTGCCAAAAAGCAGCTAAAACATCTTTCAGTTTTACTTCAGGATAAATTATATTTTTTAGTTTTCCCTTCATTATAATTAAATTATTTTTATTCCTTTAAAATTGCACTTAATTCCGGAAGCATCAATTCGACCCCTTCTGCATACTTTTCGGCCATAATTAAGTTTCTTACTTCAGAATTTACGGGGTTATTAGCAAATTCCTTAATAGCTGAACTAATTTTTCCTATTTTACTAAAATCATCCTGTGCAACTTTTTCCTGTTCAAAAAGTAACGCAAAAATTTGTTCTTGAAGACGAAGAATATGGTGATACGGTATTCGAGAATCTTTTTCTTTTGGTTGATTTTCAGGACTTCCCATAATTTATAGCTTAATTTTATAGTGGACCCGGGCAGAATCGGACTGCCGCCCCCGCAATGCGAATGCGATGTAATACCACTTTACTACGGGCCCCTAATTTCATTACTTTAGCAAAAAAAACCATCTTAGTAAACAACTATTGACATAAAAAATGATTACTGCTATACTTGATTTATACATACCTGGGGGGGAGGTAAGTGAGTAGAAACAAAAACTTATGAATAATGAAAAAATAAATCACAGACAAAAAGCTTTAACCGGGCTTAAAAAAGCCAATTCATCACTTTCTAAAATAATTAAAATGACTGAAGATGGCAAATACTGCATCGACATAATGCAACAAAATTTGGCTGTAATTGGTCTTTTAAGAAGCGCACATCAACAACTTATGGAAAACCATTTAAACTCATGCTTTAAAAATGCCATGGCCTCAAAAAATGAAAAGATAAAAAATAAAATGTCAGCAGAAATTTTAAAAGTAACAAATTTATTCAATAAATAAAGCGAGCTACACAAAACGAGCCAATAAATTTTTTCGAGGCGAGGGAAACCGCCTAGGGGACAGGTCGTAGCCGCGAAAAAATTTGATTGGCGAGTGAATGTGGGGCGAGTGATAAAAAACATATATATATGAAGGAACAAATTTATAAAGTAGAAGGAATGCATTGCGCTTCCTGTGAAATCTTAATTGAAAAAAAATTATTGGACATGCCCGGCATAAAATCAGCTGATGCTTCAACGGGGAAGGGGCAAGTCATTATACAATACGACAATAATTTGCCAGACTTAAAAGAAATTAATAAAGCTTTTGAAAAAGACTATTACAAATTCTACGAAAATCAGCCCACGCAACAAGCTGAGAAAAACTTTGAATCTAAAAAAGTAAACTCAACTTTAATTGCTTTTAATATAGCAATATTTATAGTTATTGCCTTTTTACTTTTACAAGTACTTGGCATTGCTAACTTTTTTAATTTAAGCTCCACCTCTTCATTAATGGCTTTTCTTGGCTTGGGACTCTTAGCAGGAATTTCTTCTTGCGCAGCATTGGTGGGGGGAATTGTTTTATCAATGTCAAAACAATGGAATAGCCTTTATGCTGAAAATTCTTCAACATCAAAAAAACTCCAGCCCCACATTATGTTTAATTTTGGCAGAGTAATTTCTTATGCAATTTTTGGAGCAATCCTTGGAGTAGTGGGGGCACAGCTGCAAATATCTTTGCAATTTACAGCATTCTTGATTGTAGCAATATCATTATTAATGGTTGCAATCGGTTTGCAGATGCTTGGAGTAAAAGCCTTTCAAAAATTCCAATTTTCTGCTCCTAAAGGCGCAACCAGATATGTTGCCAATGAAAACAATTTCCAGGGTAAATATATGCCATTTTTAATGGGGGCAGCAACTTTTATCTTGCCGTGCGGTTTTACCGTTACAGCTCAAAGTATGGCACTGTTGTCTGGCAATGCAATTAGTGGCGCTTTAATAATGGCTGCTTTTGCCTTGGGCACCGCACCATCTCTTCTATTTATAGGGCTGTCTTCAATTAAATTTGCCTCAAAACCGCATCTGGCCGAAAGATTTTCAAAAGTTGCGGGCTTTCTTCTTTTATTTTTTGCAGCATTCAATATATCCAACCAAATGAATGTTGTGGGGTTTACCGGGTTTGACTTTTCGCAAAATCAGCAACAAGTTTCAACTGTTGACGAAAAAGATCTGCCTCCAATAATTAACGGAAAGCAGGTTATCAAAATGGTTGCCTATGCAGGGAAAGATGTCCCAAACTATTTTAAGGTAAGAGTTGGCGTACCAGTCAGGTGGGAAATTACGGCCGACAAAACAGCCGGGGGATGCAACAGCTCTATAATTTCAACTAATTTATTTTCTGGATCCATTCCATTGATTCCTGGGGAAATTTCTATAAAAGAATTTACTCCTCAAAAATCCGGCAAATATAAATTCTCCTGCCAAATGGGAATGATTACAGGAACTATAGAAGCTATAAACACAAAATAATATGAGATCAAATCAAAAAACTACTCTAAAAATACAAGGCATGACCTGCGCTTCTTGTGCATCGGTTATTGAACATGGATTAAAAAAAGAAAAAGGAATAAATTCTGCAAATGTAAACCTTGCCATAGAAAAACTATATTTAGACTTAGACCCTAAAAAAACTGACGTTGAAAAAATAAAAAGAGTTATTAAAGATTTGGGTTATAGCGCAACGAACGACATGGATGAAATGGAGGCAATGGGGGAGCAAGGTCACGACCACCACAAAATGCAGAAAGAGGCAGAAATCAAAAAATTAAAACTCAGGTTTTGGTCATCTTTTGTTTTGGGCTTACCTGTAATTTATATGGTAATGGGTGAAATGATGGGCTTACCTATGCCTAAAATTTTTGAAAGCTACGGGCTGACAATTCAAGCAATTTTGGCAACACTTGTTATTGTGGCATGTTTTAATATTTGGCAATCAGGAATTAAAAAATTAATTAAAGCGGGTCCAAACATGGACACCTTAATTTTTGTTGGAACAGCAACCGCCTATGTTTACAGCTTAGTTAATTTAATTCTTTCGTTTACAGGAAAAAACATTTCAAATGAGTCATTTTATTTTGAAAGCGCAGTATTCATTTTAATTTTCATATCTTTAGGAAAATATTTAGAAGCAATCACAAAAGGAAAAACTGGTGATGCAATTAAAAAGTTAATAGGGCTTCAACCAAAAACAGCAACCATTGTAAAAGATGGAGAAGAGCTTGAAATAAAAATTTCAGAAGTGAAAGAAGGGGACATCATTTTGGTTAAACCGGGCGATAAAATTCCTGTTGATGGAATTGTCATTGATGGTTATTCTGGCGTTGATGAGAAAGCAATTACGGGAGAAAGCATTCCTGTTGAAAAAAAAGTTGGTGACCAAGTTATTGGAGCTACAATAAACAAAACTGGTATTTTTAAATTTAAGGCAACTCGAGTGGGCAAAAACACAATGTTGGCTCAAATAATAAAAGTTGTTGAAGATGCAATGGGTTCTAAGGCACCAATTCAATTGTTGGCAGACAAAGTTTCTTTTTATTTTGTGCCCACTGTAATTGGAATTGCCCTTTTGGCTTTCGTTGTTTGGCTTTTACTCGGCCAACCATTAAATTTTGCCTTAACTGTTTTTGTTGCAATTTTAATTATTGCCTGCCCTTGCGCATTGGGGTTGGCAACTCCAACGGCCGTGATGATGGGGACGGGACTCGCCGCAAAAAATGGCATTTTAATTAAAAACGGCGAAGCTCTGGAAATTGCCAAAAATGTCGGCATTGTCATTTTTGACAAAACCGGCACGTTGACAAAGGGTGAACCAAGCATTACCGACATTATAAAAGTCAAAGAAAGTTTTAATGAAAATTTAATTTTACAAATTGCTTCATCTATAGAAAAAAATTCTGAGCACCCTTTGGCAGAAGCCATCGTCAATAAAGCAAAAGAAAAAAACATTAAACCAAGCGATGTAAAAAACTTTCAAGCCATTCCGGGTCACGGAGTTGTTGCTGATTTAGACAACAAAAAAATACTTTTGGGCACAAGAAAATTAATGGCTGATTACAAAATTAGCACACATATAATAGAGGATGAAATGATTGTTTTAGAAAACCAAGGAAAAACAGCAATGATTTTGGCTGTTGAGAAAGAAATTGTTAGCATTATTGCAGTTGCTGACACATTAAAAGAAAATTCAAAAGAAGCTGTCGCCATGCTTCACAAAATGGGTAAACAGGTTGCAATGATAACGGGCGACAATAAAAGAGTTGGACAAGCAATTGCAAAACAAGTCGGCATTGATAAGGTTTTAGCTGAAGTTTTACCGCAAGAAAAATCTGCTGAAGTAAAAAAATTGCAGGGCGAAGGCAATGTTGTTGCAATGGTGGGGGATGGCATCAATGATGCGCCGGCATTGGCCCAAGCTGATTTAGGGATTGCCTTGGGTTCTGGCACTGATGTTGCCATGGAAACAGGTGAAATAGTTTTAATCAAAGATGATTTGCGCGATGTGGTTACTGCAATTGATTTAAGCAGATACACGCTGAATAAAATTAAACAAAATTTATTTTGGGCTTTCTTTTATAATATTGTCGGAATTCCAATTGCCGCCGGAGTTTTATTCCCATTTACAGGTTGGCTTTTAAATCCAGCCATTGCAGCAGCCGCCATGGCATTTTCATCGGTCAGCGTTATTTCGAATGCCTTGCTGATGAAAACATATAAAAGCAAACTTGCTTAAAAAAAATAAATTAGTTTAATTAAAAATAGACGCGTTTTTGTCTCGAGACAAAAACGCGTCTATTTATATGTCGGGCTATTCGGATTTGCACCGAAACTAAATCGTCCCGAACGACTCGTGCTACTGTTAACACTATAGCCCGTTAAATTATTTTTTACGTGACCCAGTATTTTTGTTTGGTCATTTCGTCGCGTTTTGTTTCCACTTCTGACTTTTCTTCTTTTGATTTTTCCGCCAAACTTTGCAATTCTTTATCACCCAATTTTCCTAATTTTGCAACTTCAACAGTTAAAAATTCTTTTGTGTTCTTTTTCGGGTCATCTAAAACATATCCCAAAAGCACATCTAAAATCCAGCCAATTCTTGGCCCGGGTTTAATGTCTAAAGTTTGCATTAAATCATTACCATTAATTGCCAACATTTTTGCTGAAATAGGATCTTGAGCAACTTTATCAATTAAATATTTTAAGTGACGCAGTTTATAGGGTTCTGCTTTTGGCACGCCGCTTCCAATTCTGTCTGCCTGCCTTACTTGTAATAATTCTTCGATATTTTCTTGCCCAACATTTTTTACTAAGCGTCGCACCGATGACTCTGTAACTTCACCCACATTATAATAAAAGAGGTGAAACCTTACGAGCTTAGTTATTTTTTCAATTTCTTTTTTTGAAAACTTTAACCTGTTTAAAATTTGGAAAGTTACTTTTGCTCCAACAATTTCATGATTGTAAAAAGTTGAGTTTTCACCTTCGCCAACTTTAACGCGGGGCTTGGCAATGTCGTGGAGAAGGGCAGCCACCCTTACAAACATGTTAAACTTTTTCTTAGCTGTAAATTCCAAAGCTTTTACAGCATGCTGATAGCAGTCATAAATGTGGTGCTTGTTTTGCCCTACACCATAATTTTCCAAAAGCTCGGGCAAAACATATTTTAACAAATTAAGCTCGCGCAACAGTTCAATGCCTTCGGCAGCACGATCAGCCATAATTATTTTTACAAATTCATCACGAATTCTTTCCTGCGAAACTGCTTCCAACCAAATACAATTTTTCTTTATTGCCTCGGCTGTCTTTTTTTCTATTTCGAATCCAAGAGTTGTTGCAAACCTTACGGCCCTCAACATTCTTAAAGCATCTTCTTCAAAGCGTTCATTCGCATCACCAACAGCTCTTATAAGTTTTTTCTTTAAATCATCCTGTCCATCAAACAAATCTACTATTTTCTTTTTATTATCCATTGCAATTGCATTAACAGTAAAGTCTCTTCTGCTCAAATCATCTTCCAACTTTTCTGCATATTTCACTTCGTCAGGGTGACGCTTGTCAGAATACTTCGCCTCTAATCTGTATGTCGTAATTTCAACTTCAGCCAACTCGAGTTTTTTACTGCCCGTCCTTGCAGTAACAGTCAAAAAATTATTCTCGTAAAATGAGTCAGGGAAAACTTTCTGGATTTCTTCGGGCTTGGCATTAGTTGTGACATCCCAATCTTTAGGCTCATTGTCCAACAAAAAATCACGTACGCAACCGCCCACAATGTAAGCCGCAAACCCCGCTTTTTTAAGGCTTGCCAGCACGTTTTTTACTTCTTTAGGTATAGTCATTTGAGTTTTTTTATGATAATCTAAAAAAAGATTAATTTCAATAAACTACATGAATATCGAGACAAAGCCAGCTGAAGCATCTGGCATAAAGTTTTTTGCGGAGAAGGACGGCAAAGAGGTTGCCCGCGCCTTTCTATATATAATGCATAATGAATTACACAAAGAGCCGTTCGGATTTATGGAAGACGTTTTTGTTGATGAAAGTTTAAGAGGCCAGGGCATTGGCACCAAACTTGTAAATAAAGTAATTACTAAAGCAAAAGAGCTGGGGTGTTATAAACTTGTTGCCACAAGCAGACATGAAAGAGAAAATGTGCATAAACTTTATGAAAAACTTGGTTTTAAAAATTTTGGCATAGAATTTAAAATGTATTTAAATGGAAAAGAATAAACAAAAAATTGTGACAATTGGAGGGGGGTCGGGAAGCTTTATGGTTTTATCCGGTCTAAAAAAACACCCCGTAGATCTTTCGGCCGTCGTTGCAATGTCCGATGACGGTGGTTCAACCGGTGTTTTGCGTGACGAACTTGGCGTTTTGCCTCCGGGCGATGTAAGACAGTGTTTAGTTGCGCTTTCCCAGGACAGCAATGTTTTAAGAGACCTTTTTAATTACCGATTTGGCGATGGGTGCTTAAATGGACACAGTTTTGGAAATATATTTTTGTCTGCCATGGAAAAAATAACGGGAAGTTTTGATAAGGCCGTCGTTGAAGCAAGCAGAATTTTAAGAATAAAAGGTTATGTTTTTCCTGTAACTTTCAGCAACACAAGACTTGTGGCTTTTTCTAAAAATAATGAAGAAATAATTGGAGAGAAAAATATTTATAAACACAAAGATGGTTTTTCTCAAACAAAAAAATTGTATTTACAGCCTCATGCAAAACTAAACCCTAAAATTATTAATGCCATAGAAGAAGCCGACAAAATAGTAATAAGCCCCGGAAGCCTCTATTCAAGCCTTATACCAAATTTTCTCGTTAACGGCCTAAGCAATGCAATTAAAAAATCGAAAGCAAAAATCATAATAGTGGTTAATTTAATGAACAAGGCTGGCCAGACAGATGGTTTTGGTGCAAAAGATTATGTTTTGGAATTAGAAAAATATTTGGGTAAAGGAGTTATAAAATTTGCAATTGTTAACACCGAGAAACCGGACAATTTGTTGTTGAAAAAATATTCTGAGTTAGGAGAGGAAATAGTTAGCAAAGAAAAAAGTACAATGTCCGGAATTACCATTATAGAAAAAAAATTATTAAGCCATAAAATTTATAAAGCCAACAAAAATGATAAACTGGCAAACGAAAGGTCGGTCATCAGACACGACTCAGACAAGTTGGCAAAAGTAATTATTGACCTATGATTTTTATTTTTGATTTTGACAGAACGTTGTTGGATACCGAAAAGTTTAAAAAAGAACTTTGTAAAATTTTTGATTTAAGCGCTAAAGAATATGACAGCCATATTGATGAATTCTTCAGAAAAACCGGCAAACATTATTCACCGGAGAATCATGTTAAGCTTTTAAAAAAACTTAAAAAAATAAAAAGTTTTTCCGAAGAAAAAAAAGTTTTAATAAATTATAAAAAGATTTTAAAAACTTTTGACACCATTCTTTTTCCTGAAGCAAAAAATATTTTAGATCTAATTAAAAGAAGAGGGGACTACATGATTTTAATAACTCAGGGCATTCCAGCTAGCCAAAAAAGAAAAGTTGAAGGTGCTGGACTTAAAAAATATTTTAGCAAAATAATCTATACGCCAAAAAAGAAGGCAGAAAATAAATTTGTTTTAAATTTGGCCAAATCAAATCAAAAAATTTTACTAATAAATGACAAACCAACAGAAGCACTGGAAATGCAAAAAGCAATTGGAAAAAGCGCTGAAATATTTTTAGTAAACAGCCCGCATGCCAGAAGAGATAAACACAATTTGAAAATTAATAAAAATATCGGTGGCCTCAAAAAATACATTGTCCCGCCACAGCGGGATCCCGCCCGAGGCGGGAAAAAATTGAATTTTAGCCAAAATTTGATAAGATGAATAAATGTTTGCCCTCGTGGTGAAACTGGATATCATATTTGGCTTCGAACCAAAAGTCTGCAGGTCCGAATCCTGCCGAGGGCACAAGGTTAGTTTTATTAACTAAACGTTTAACAAAATAAGCAAGTATGAAAAAAATTTATTTAGCGCTAATTATATTTTTATATTTAGCTCTTCCAATAATAGGATTTGCTCAAGGTGGTGGGGCATGCGGTGGCCCAATAGTAACTTGCGATGGGTCCACGGGGAACCCCTGCGACTTCAATGCTTTAATGCAAATGATAGGAAGAATTTATAGTTTTATTGTACAATGCATAGCAACTCCGCTGGCAGTAATAGCCGTCACAGTTGGAGGAATTCTTATGCTAGTTTCCGCCGGTAATCCAAATTTACTAAGCCTTGGTAAAAAAGTATTTTATTCTGCACTTATCGGGTTGGCACTAGCCTATCTTTCATACACGATAGTTAAGTTTGTCTTAGACGCAATAGGATATCAAATGCAAGGAGGGGGGATATAATACCCAAATTACGCCTTCGTAGCTCAATTGGTAGAGCAGCTCCCTCTTAAGGAGTTGGTTCTGAGTTCGAGTCTCAGCGAGGGCACTTTCAACAATTACTCTTGCCAAAAGGCGGAAAATAGAGTATTATAAAGTATTAATTAACAAGGATGCCGGAAGCATTCTTCTATATAAGAGATGTCACTAAACACCAAAGAAAAAACAAAAATAATAAAAGAAGTCGGTACCTCTGAAAAAGACACCGGCTCTTCGGAAGTGCAAATTGCTTTACTTTCTAAAGAAATAGACAAGCTTGTTTTGCATTTAAAAAAACACCCTCAAGACACTCATTCAAAAAGAGGGTTAATAACAATGGTTATTAAAAGAAAAACTTTATTGGCTTATCTTAAAAAAATATCCGAAAAAAGATATTCAGCCATTATCAAAAAAATCGGCCTTAAGAAATAAATGACTCCAAAACCAAAAGAACAACGAGTAGAAGTATTAATAGATGTACAGAATTTATATCACTCTGCAAAAAACCTTTATCATGCAAGAGTGAATTATCAGGAAGTTTTAAAGAATGCAATATCCGGAAGAAAGTTTATTAGAGCTTTTGGTTATGTGGTGCGCACAAAAACTGGCGAAGAAGCGCCATTTTTTGATGCTTTGACCAAACTTGGAATAGAAACAAGAGTTAGGGATTTACAGGAATGGTACGGGGGAGCCAAAAAAGCTGACTGGGATGTTGGCATTGTTATTGATGCAATTCGTACGGCTCCCGGAGTAGATGTGGTTGTGCTGGTTTCAGGCGATGGTGACTTTATTCCACTGGTTGAATATTTAAAAAATATGGGCAAGCGTGTTGAAGTAATGGCTTTTGGTAAAACAACTTCCTCAAAATTAAAAGAGGTCGCCGATGAATTTATTGACCTTGACGACACCCTCCCCAAATTCCTCCTAAAAAAATAACAAATAAAATAATCAGAGTTGTATCGAGTACAAATAACATACCAATTCTCCTAATGCTGAGCGAAGTCGAAGCATTGGGGTAACCGGCATGATATTTCGTATTTTGATACTGCTCTCAAAAATATGGCAGTAAAAGATACGTTCGAAATAAAGGTGGGGGCAAAACCCATCATAATTAAAACTACCAACTGGACCGAGCAAGCATCGGGCAGTTGTTTAGTTTCATGCGGTGAAACCGAGGTTTTAGTAACCGCAGTTTTGTCGCCTTTTTCAAGGCCTGATATTGATTACTTTCCTTTGACAGTTGAATATGAGGAAAGGTTTTATGCAGCAGGAAAAATTTATGGCTCACGCTTTATGAAAAGGGAAGCAAGGCCATCGGAAGAGGCAATTTTAACAGCCCGCATGATTGACCGCGCAATTAGGCCATTATTCCCGAAAGATTTCAAAAAAGAAGTACAGGTAATTGTGACTTGTCTTTCATGGGACGGTGAAAATGACCCCGATATTCTTGGGATGATTGGAGCCAGTTTTGCATTGGCAACTTCAAACATTCCATGGAACGGCCCATTGGGCGCAATTCGCGTAAGCCGAGTAAATGGTGAATTTGTTTTTAATGCAACATATGAGCAAAAAACAAACAGTGACATGGACTTAACTTTGTCAGCCATAAATGACGGCAAAGATATCTTAGTCAACATGATTGAAATGGGCGCCAAAGAAGTTTCTGAAAAAGATGTTATGTCAGCTTACGAAACTGCTAAAAAAGAATTAAAACATATTATTGAAATTCAAAATGAAGCGGTTAAAAAAATTGGCACAAAAAAAGATGAATTCAACCCCGCAGTTGATTTAGATATTGCCGGCGAAATTAAAGAATGGCTTGGCGACAAATTAGAAAAAGCAATCAATGAAGCACCAGCTGGTGAAAAAAATCTTGGTGTAACAGAATTATTAAAACAAGAATTAATAAAATATCTTTCAGAAAAACATCCGGGGGAGGGGAAGGAGAAACAGGTGTTAGCTTTTTTTGAAAAAGAAATTGAAAAAATAATTATCAGAAACATAATTGGAAAAGACAGAAGGCCCGATGGCAGAAACTCAAAAGAAATCAGGGCATTGTCATGCGAAGTTGGCGTTTTACCAAGAACACATGGCTCGGGCGTATTTTTTAGAGGGCTTACAAGAGTACTTTCAATTTTAACTTTAGGTGGCCCGGCTGATTCACAAATAATAGAAGGAATGGAAATTGTCACTAAAAAAAGATTTTTGCACCACTACAATTTCCCTCCATTTTCTTCAGGAGAAACAGCTCCAATGCGTGGCCCCAAAAGAAGAGAAATTGGCCATGGCGCTTTAGTTGAAAAAGCCTTATTACCAGTTATACCAAATACAGAAGATTTCCCTTATACTATTAGAATAGTATCTGAAGTTGTTTCTTCAAATGGTTCAACTTCGCAGGCTTCTGTTTGTGCCGCCTGTATTGCATTAATGGATGCTGGCGTGCCAATTAAAGAACCTGTTGCAGGAATTTCAGTTGGCTTGGCAAAAGACGAAGAAACTAAAGAATATAAAGTACTTACTGACATTCAAGGCCCCGAAGATCATTATGGACACATGGACTTTAAAGTGGCGGGCACAAAAAATGGAATTACCGCAATTCAAATGGACATTAAAATAGACGGCATTGATTCTGTTATAATGGAAGAAGCTTTAAGTCGCGCAAAAGATGCAAGATTTAAAATTTTTGATATAATAAAGGAACAGATAGCAGAACCCCGAAAAAATTTGTCGCCTTATGCTCCTAAAATAATAACTATCACCATTAACCCTGCGAAAATTGGGGAAGTTATCGGGCCAAAAGGATCTGTAATAAATAAAATAATTGAAGAATGTAAAGTGACAATTGACGTTGAAGACACTGGATTAGTGTTTATTACAGGCACCGATGAAGCTGGGGTTCAAAAAGCCGTAGAATGGATAAAGGGAATTGTAAGAGAAGTTGAAGTTGGCGAAATGTTTGAGGGCAAAGTTGTAAAAATTATGGACTTTGGTGCCTTCGTACAATTATTTCCCGGCACCGATGGAATGGTTCACATTTCAAAATTCGTCAAAGAAAGATTAAACAAAGTTACCGATGTCGTTAAAGAGGGGGACGTAATCCCCGTAAAGGTAATGCAAATTGACGACCAGGGCAGAATAAACTTATCTGCCATTGATGCAGGCTTTAAGCCAAAAGCAAAAAATTAGAAATAAAAAAGTAAGGTATGCCAACAGCCACAGAAGAACAACAAGCTATAGAGTTTTTAAAAAGGGCTGAAATAAAAACAATGAGAAAGGACCTGATGGCCCTTCGCGAAATTGATGCCTTACAAGAAAGGGATAAAATAGTTAAACTGAAAACCCTTGAAGAACAATTGGCTGAAAAAATAAGCGCCGAGGAATTAGCAAAAGCTGGCGCTATTTCTGAAAAAATTGGCAGACAAGAAATTTTAGAAAAAAATGCAGGAGAAGAAAGAATTGCGGAAAAAGACTTGAAAAACTATGCAAACGAAGAGGAAAGACAAAGAATATTTCAGCTTGAGTCACAACGATTGGGTTTTGAAAAGCAGGTTGATGAAATTGACAACAGCAAAGATCCTGCATTAAAATTACAAAAGAATAAACTGTTGATTAAAAAACGCGAGCAAGAAAGTAGTCTCGGAATTGTTTTAGACGAAGAGAAGAAGTTGGAGGACGAACAAAAGCTTATCACTGAAAAACAAAAAACAACAACAATTGCTTCTCAAAGAGAAGGCCTTGAAAAAACAAGGTGGGAGTTGGATGAAGGAATAAAAAATGTTGAAAAGAAAAGATGGGCTGCTGAAAAAGACATACAAGAAACGGACATTCAAATAAGCCAAATTGATGAATCGTCAGAAATTTTATTAACAGAAAAAAATAACCTTAAAAATAAAATTTTAGGCGTTGACAAATCCCTTCGAGAGATTTATTCTGCTATTATCGCCAGAGAAGAGGAAAAAAGAAAAGGACTAGCGGCAGAACAATTAGCAAAAAAAGCAGAGCAGGCAAAAAGAGTGGCCTCACAAAAAGAAGGTGTCCAAAGGGTGCAATGGTCTACTCCTCTTGGGGGTAAAAAAAGTCTTGAAGAAATGCAGTCATTTAGTAATGTGTCAACTCCTGTAAAAAAGAACATTATGAAATCGTTTGAAGAAGAAAATATTAAAAGAAAACAATTTTTAGAGGATGTAGAAAATTGGGAAAAAAAAGAAGAAGGACCCAAATTAACTCAGGTACCTATTCCACCTAAAAAAATAAAATAATATGAATCAAACATTAATAGAAAAATTAAAAAATAAATTAGAAGAAGAAAAAAAATCTTTACAAAAAGAGTTGGAAAATTTTGCTACGAAAGATAAAAAATTAAAAGACAATTGGGACACCAAATACCCAAACAGGGAAGATGGCGACAAAGATGAAGAGGCCGATGAAATTCAAGAATATGACAACAGTCTTTCTTTGGAATATAGTTTGGAATCACGATTAAAAGACATAAATAATGCATTGGAAAAAATAGAACATCCAAAAGATGACTCTATTTATGGAGTTTGTGAAAATTGTGGAGAGCAAATAAGCGAAGAAAGATTGCTTGTGTACCCTGAAGCCAAAACATGCCTTAAGTGCGGAAAAAAGAAATAAGAATAACAACAAAAAACACCCCTTGAAAAGGGTGTTTTTTGTTTATGTTTAATAACTTATTTTTGTCTTAACAGGATATGATGTTAACCAGTTTCTTGCCCCAGTAACCTGAAAGTGCAAATGGCACCCGGTTGATTTGCCTGCCCCTGCCATGCCGGGCTTTCCACCTATTAAACCAATTAGTTGTGCCTTATCAACATGATCGCCAGCCTTAACATTTAAGGTCATCAAGTGGCCATAATAAGTAACTGTTCCGTTGCTGTGCCGAATTGTTATATGGTTTCCCATTCCATTGTTGTACCCGCCGTTTCCAACAGCTCTTTGCACTGTGCCGGCAGCCGCAGCACGAACATAAGTCCCGCATTCATTTGCAATGTCAACTGCATTATAATAATGAAGACCCTGCCAAATAATTCCTTGAGTAGGATAAATGAAGAAACTGCTATCCAAAGGAACCTGTGACCCTATTGAAGTAGGGGCATTTTTTGGCATTACTCCACCAGGCACCACTAAAATGTCTCCCTCATAAATGTCGTCCTGATTGGCCAAATTGTTATATGAAATGATGTCATCGGCTTTTGCTTTATATTTTGAAGCGATAACCGTCATTAAATCTCCTTTTTTCACAATGTGTAAAACTCCATCAACAGGTAAAATGCTCAAAGTTTGCCCTACCTTAACTTTTGAAGAACTTGTCATTTCGTTTGCCCAAAGCAAAGTATTAACAGAAATTTTATATTCATCTGCAATTGATTTTACTGTATCACCATTTTGAACAAGATAATCAACAACCTCTTTTTGATTTTGATTTGCTCCAAAAGTGTCCCCTAAAACTTTGCTTGACACCACGCAAGGCGTTGCTATGGCGCAAATTGTGTTGCCTTGCATTGTTTTTAAATCGGGAGTTTCTAAAGCAATTACTTTAGCCTGGCTGGAAAACAAGTCATCTGTTGAGTTTTTGTCGGGTTTTTCTGCAAGAGAATTTAAAAAATTATTTTTGCTTATATTCAAATTAAAACTGTTTGGGATTTCAGAAGAAGCATATATGGAAGAGAACAAAGCAAAACACACAACTCCAAAGTAAAACAGGGGATTTCTGAATAATCCCCTCGAAACAACCTTCTCAGCCCATATTAATGCTTTGTTAAATATTTTTAACAACTTGCATGTATTTTACCATTTTAAAGCCCTTCGGTCAAATAGTTATACACCACCATCTATTATGTTATAATAACATAATAATCGCTAATTTTTATGGAATTAACTTCACCAAAAACAATAAAAGAAATTCTCACCCAACACGACGCAAAAGCCAACAAAACATTGGGACAAAATTTTTTGACCGACAAAAATGTTTTACAAAAAATTATTGAAGCAAGCGAAATTAAAAAAACTGACACAATTTTAGAAGTTGGGCCGGGCATTGGCACACTGACTCAACAACTGGCAAGCAGAGCAGGGGAGGTTGTTGCAATTGAAAAAGACCCCGCAATGTGCAAAATTCTTTCTGAAACTATGGCAGAATTTAAAAACGTCACTGTAGTCCAAGACGACATTTTGCATAATACAAAAGACTTAATACACAATACTAATTACAAAGTTGTTGCCAACATTCCTTATTATTTAACTTCACCATTAATAAGAAAATTTCTAGAGCTAAATCCGTCGGCTGGCGGACCACCCGAGTTTATGGTGCTGATGATTCAAAAAGAAGTTGCTCAAAGAATTTGCGCAAAGCCACCAAAATTAAATTTATTGGCTGTTTCGGTGCAATTTTATGCTGAGCCGAAAATAATGAGCTATGTTTCAAAAAATTCTTTTTTTCCTGCGCCCAAAATTGATTCGGCAATTATAAAAATCACCCCGAAAAATATTATTGAAAAAAATAATTCAGATTTATTTTTTAAAGTAGTAAAAGCAGGATTTTCACATCCAAGAAAACAGCTGCTAGGCAACTTGGTGGGGGAGTTAAAAATTAAAAAAGAAACAGCCCAAAATTGGCTTTTACAAAACAACATTAAGCCAACCCAAAGAGCGGAAACTTTATCGGTAGAACAATGGGTGCAACTCGCTATGAATTATGAATTATGTATTACGAAGTATGAATAAAATTCAAACACAAAATTCAAAATTCAATTCATAATACAAGATTCATAATACATTATTCGCGAAAGAAAGTGTGGATAACTTTTTCCTATTATAAATTTGAAAAAAGTTGTAAAATTAATAAACGTATAAATTAGAATTTAGAATTATGCATTAAGAAGTATGAATAAAATTCAAAATCCAAAATTTATTATTTTTTTCGCAGTAATTACTGTTACTATTTTCGCTTTTTTTCTACCTCAAGCTATTTCTGCACAAGCAGGAGGAGGACAAGCACTTCCTCAGGGAGCATACATACCTCAGGCGGCGGCGCCAGCTGGGAATACCGATACATCTTCAAATGGAAAAGGGTGGAGCGACACACAGGACAGGGAAGCAATTTGGAACCTTTTCGCTAAAAACAGTTTAGGCAATGTCACAATAGGTTTAACTACTTTTTTAACTAAAGGCATCGCATATTTAATTGTTCTAGTTACTTTTAAATTAGCTGCATTTGCAAATTTAATACTTTCGTACATTTTAGCTGAAATTGTAAGCAAGGCAATAACAACCGATCCGGACTTTACTGACGCCTGGATACAATTAAGGAATTTAGGCAATATGCTGATTGTTTTAGGCTTTATTGTTGTGGGCGTAGCAACAGCATTAAGAATTAGGGAATATGAGGCAAAAAAACTTATGTTTCCTTTGGTTGCGGTTGCTCTTTTAATTAATTTTTCTGGACTTCTTTGTGGAATGATTATTGATGCGGCCAACTTATTAACAAGTGGACTGGTCAACAGCGGAAGTGTTGCAGGGATGCCACAAAATATACTTTCTAAAATATATGAACAAGCCGTAAAGCGAATTATTGATTCGGATACAAACGTAGTTACTTTTTTGTCTCAATGTGCATCATTTGCTTTTATTTTTGCCGGCATCGCCATTACTTTTCTCTACATGGCAGCCATATTTCTTGCCAGGTATGCCGTTTTAATAATGCTGTATATTTTATCACCCTTGGCTTTTGCTTTTTGGGTTTTTCCTGCTTCAAAAAAATTATGGTCAGAGTGGTGGAGTAATTTTGTAAAATGGGCATTTGTTGGAATTTATGGCACTTTTGGTCTTTGGATGGCAACTGTAATGTTGCATAAAGATATTTCTGGTATAAATGGCGGTACAACTGGATCAGAAATTGATTTTTTAGAGTTACTTATTAAAACAATTATTATTTTAATGTTCCTTTTTGTTGCTTTCAATATGAGTATGAAAGTCAGTGGAGCTGCAGTAACTGCTCTTGGGGGATTAGCTCTTGGGACATTAGGCCTTGCCGCCAAAGGGCTGGGAACCGGCTTAAAAGTTGCTGGCAATCTTAGCGGCGCATCAAGACTGGCTGCCGGCATGAGGAATGGGATGGGGAGGGCCCTTGAAAATGTTGGCTTAAGACAAAAAGGAACAACTGCTGGGGAAGAAGCAAGAGAATTAGCTGAAAAAGAATCTGCATTAAATAACCTGGGCTCTGAAAGGTTGGCCCAAATGGTTAATAGGCCAACATATACTTATGGATCAATTCGCAACAGGGCCGCAGCAATTAAACTACTTGCCAAGAGAAATGACCTTAATCAGTTAGGCAGTGATGCTAAACAAAATGAAGCATTAGATATCGCCAACGCGTATCAAAGGAATAAGGGTATAGTTGCTAAAGGAGGGGTTGATGAAGCCATGATGAAGCAAGCCGTTGAACAAAATTATCGATTAGCGGGTCCAGCTGGTTCAATAAAAAGACAAACTCAACTTTCTGATAATTTAGCCAAAGGCATGTCTGCCAGCGCAATGGGTAGAATAGAGGGTAGTGATTTAACATATGACCACATAAAAGAAATGAGCCCATCAACTGCACTTAAATTCCGTGCTAATAGCAATACCGCACTAAAAAGAAAAGTTAGACAATATGCTTCACAAGCTGATTCTGATTCACGAACAGCTAGACTGGCAGGAGAGAAGAGCAAAGCTTCTAAATTTGCTGACCTTGCCGCAGCATTAAGAAGAGTAACATAAAATTAAATATAACAAATTTTTTATGGAAAACCTCTCAAATAAACAAATTGCAATTTTTACAAATCAGGCAGATTTAGCTTTTAATGAGTTAATAAATAAATTTGAATTACAGGAAACCCCCGAAGAAATGGAACAAAAAGAAAAAAATGGAAAACTTGTTAAAATAGTTGTTATAGATCAACTATCTAAAGAATTTTGCTTAGGAGAAATAAAAGAAAAAGAATTAATTGAATCTTTACAAAAAGATTTGGAAATTGATGCAAAAAAGGCTGAAGAAATTGCAAAAGAAATTATTACAAAAATTGTTCCGCTTTTACAAAAAGTTACTGAAGCACAATTGAACGATCCCTCATTTGTAGATGATTTTGCTGAAAAATATTTTGATGAAAAGAGAGTTAATAAACCAACGTATCAGGAATTGTTAAACATTGATAACATCCCAACCTCAAAAGAACCGGTGGGGGATTTATTCCCAAAAGTTGAGTTGCCGAATGTCCCTAATCCACAACCTACCCCTGCTGAAAGCTCCGGCGCGATGAAAGATGAAAGTCCTGCTCCAAAAGTTTCAAGAGCCAAAGCTAAACTTAAAAAAGTTTCGGAAGAAAGCGTAGAAGAAAATATCGATGAAAATGTTTTTAAACCAGCACCCAGCACGAATCAAAACACCGGCCCCGATTCATATCGCGAACCAATCGGATAATTTTTAATTAAATAAAATTATGGAACAATATCCTTTACCACAATTTATTGACAGGGAAAGCAACATTGCTTTTTTCATATCATTTCGACAATTCTTTTATTTAATGGCTGCCGGCATTGCTTGCTTTTTCCTCTATTACTTTATTCCCCAAAAAACAACGTTTTATGCTGTTGCCAGTTTAATTTTCGTTGTAACAGCAATTCTTGCTTTTGCCACAATAAATGGCACCCCTATACTAAATGTCATTTTGGGCTCAATTGGGTTTTCCATTGGAGGAAAAAATTATGTTTGGAAAAAGAAAGAATACCCCTATCCTTTTAAGCCAATTGAGCGGACAAAAATAAAAAAAATAGATCAAGGGCCTGTTTTGCAAGCGCAAACCAGCCAACTTAAAAGAACAAAAATAATGGTAGATCTAAAAACAAAATAATATGGCAGATTCAGCAACACAAGCATTTTTAGAAGTTCAAGACATTAGGGAGGGAATTGTGCTTTTAAAAAATAATTCCATAAGAGGAATTTTAATGACTTCCTCTATAAACTTTGCTTTAAAATCTGAAGAAGAACAAACTGCAACAATTTTTGCTTTTCAGACTTTTCTTAATTCTTTAGATTTTTTCTGCCAAATTGTTGTTCAATCAAGAAACATAAATATTACTCCATATTTAGACAGCATAAAAGATTTAGAAGACAGGCAAACAAACCAACTTTTAAAAAGGCAAACAACTGCTTACCGAGAATTCATAAAACAAATGGTGGTGGGGGACTTGGTAATGACAAAAAACTTTTACATTGTAATTCCATACAACTTAATGGAAATTTTTGGCGCAAAAGGAATTCAGAAAAAAATAAATTTTGGAGGATCGGGTCAAACTACAAAACCAATAAGTGACGAAGAATTTGAAAAATGCAAAACACAGCTTTGGCAAAGAATGGAATATGTTTCAATGGGGCTAAGAAGGTGCGGACTGGAAGCAATGCCGCTGACAACTCCCGAATTAATTGAACTTTTTTGGTCAATTCATCACCCCGACCAAGCAGAAGTAGGATATTACCCTGAAATACTACCCGAATTACTTAAGTAAACAACGAATTATGAATAATGTATTATGAAGTATGAATAAATCCAAAAATTCATAATTCTAAATTCAATTCATAATACAAAATTCTTAATTCATAATTCATTAAAACTATGGCTTTTTTAGGAAATATTTTTGGAAAAAACGAACCTGCGCTCGATGAAAAACTTTTTCAGGAAGAGTCTTTTGACGTAAGGGACATTATTGCTCCTCCATATATTGGGGTAACACAAGACCACATAAAACTTGGCGAAAGAGTAGGCAGATCATTTTTCGTTTTTTCTTACCCAAGGTATTTAAACACCGGATGGTTTTCCCCTGTAATCGATTTAAGCGTTCCGATGGACATTACTTTTTTTATACACCCGGTTAACAGCGAATATATTTTAAAAAAATTAAGGAAAAAAATTACAGAAGTTTCTTCAGAATTATTGGAAAGGCAAGACAAAGGCTTAATTAGGGACCCTGCCCTGGAAGTGGCCTACAAAGACATTGAAAGCCTTCGAGATAATTTAATGACTGCTCAGGAAAAAATGTTTAGGCTTGGTCTTTACATTACTGTTTATGAAAACTCTGAAAAAGAGTTAAAGGATACAGAAATTACCTTAAGATCAATTTTTGAATCAAGGTTAATTTACATTAAACCTGCCTTGTTTAAACAAAAGGAAGGGTTTATTTCCTGCAGTCCCTATGGCCTAGACTTAATAGAAGTCCACACTCCAATGAACACGGGGCCACTGTCAACCTGTTTTCCATTTATTTGTTTTGACTTAAGCTCTAACGAAGGAATTTTATATGGTGTAAACCGACACAACAATTCTTTAGTTATGTTTGATAGGTTCAGTTTGGAAAATGCCAACATGGTTGTTTTTGCTAAGTCAGGTTCGGGAAAATCTTATGCAATTAAACTGGAAATCCTAAGGTATTTAATGCAGGGGGTTGATTGTATAATTATTGACCCTGAAAATGAATATGAATTTTTAGCCGATGCTGTTGGTGGAGCATTTTTAAAGGTTTCTTTGAGTTCGCAAAATCATTTAAATCCATTTGATTTACCATTGCCAGGCCCCGATGATAACCCTGCAGACATTTTAAGGTCAAACATTATAAACCTTGTCGGACTTTTAAGAATTATGTTGGGAGGTTTATCCCCCGAAGAAGACAGCATTCTTGACGAAGCGCTTACTGAAACCTATGCTGTCAGAGACATCACAGCTGACGTTGACCCAAAAACTTGGGCCAACAACACACCACTAATGTCCGACTTTCAGGAAGTTTTAGAAAGTATGAGCGGGACAGAATCACTGGTTAAAAGAATTGGAAAATACACGAAAGGAACATTTGCTGAATTTTTCAATAAACAATCAAACATTTCAATCGACAAAAATTTTGTTGTATTCGGAATAAGGGACATGGAGGAATCGCTAAAGCCGATTGCTCTTTACATTATTATGAGGTATGTTTGGAACATTGTAAGGTCGAAATTAAAGAAAAGAATTCTTGTAATTGATGAGGCGTGGTGGTTAATGCAATCAGGCGACGGAGCATCCTTCCTTTATGGCATAGTAAAAAGAGGAAGAAAATATTGGCTTGGAGTTTCAACTATAACTCAAGACGTGGCTGACTTTATGAAATCTGATTATGGTAAAGCAATTATCACAAACTCTTCTTTACAATTATTAATGAAACAATCAACCGCTGACATTGAATCAATACAAAAAGTTTTTCAACTAACTGAACAGGAAAAATATTTGCTAATTGAAGCTGCAGTAGGGGAGGGTTTATTTTTCGCCGGAAGAAAACATGTTTACCTTGCAGTTGTTGCCAGCCCAACAGAAAACCAAATAATTACAACAAGGCCACAAGACGTTATACAAAACATTGAAGCTAAAAGAGCATTAAGGACGGAAGAGAATAAGTAATTATGCTTGGCGCAAAAACAAAAAAAATATTATCTTTTTCAATACTATTTTTTACGCTTTTTTTGACGGCGGGTTTTGTTTTTGGAGCAACAAAATTAGAAGCACAATATCCTACTATTTTTGGAAAATCATTAAATGACAGTTCCTCTATTGGTGACCTTGTTTGTTATATTTTTAATGCAGGGTTAACTTTATCAATTTCTATTGCTGTTTGTGTAATAGCATGGGGAGGAATATATTATTTGATTTCTTATGGCAGGGGAAGCTTTACAACAGAAGCTCAAGAATGGATAAAAGCAGGAATTCTTGGCCTTTTAATAATAATGTGCTCATCATTAATTCTTTACACAATTAACCCAAACATTGGATCCTGCAAAATTGAACTTTTATCACAACTCAGCCCAACCAACTTCACAGGTAGTAATTCTCAAAACAAAATACCAAAAGATGCAACTGTTGCCACCTACATGGAATATCCTATTGGAACTTTAACAGAGGCTCTTTTAACAGAAGTTAGTGTGTGCCCACAAGAAGATGCTTATGGCGACTTAATTATACCCCCATCAAGCCAACAAACAGGAGGAGGCAGTGCCGAATTAAGTAATAAATCAATGAAAACTCAAGACCGAGTTGCTTGTTTGGTTGGAAAAGTGCAAAAAGCGGAAAAAATAATGCAAACGGCTTCGGTTTTAGCGCAAAAAATAAATCAACTAATGGACACTTGCTCATGCAGAATTAAAAGTGGTGAATTTGATACAAAAGAAAGTAAATGTGAACCCAAAAAGTGCCCCGATCGAGAATGCGGTCAATCTTGCCCAAGCGGTTTCTGCACGCCAGCAGACACTCCAGACTGTTGCCCCCCAGGAATTAAACAAATAATCGAACATGGTCCAATTTACATCCCAGAAGATGAAATTGCTAATACAAATAAAGCTTTAGGAACGGAGAATACCAACGCCGGCTTCTGCACAATTAGATCTGATTGCACCGAGGGACAAGTGCATGACCCAATGACCGGAAAATGCGCAAAAAAATATGACGGGTTAGATGAATTTAGGTGTCCTGAAGGAGAAGAAATGTGTAGCGATAATATTCGCAATAAAGTCATAGAATCAGGCGGAGGAACCCTTGGGGTGACAGGCATTGGAATAATAACCCCTGAAAAATGGGACAGTTTAAACTTGTGGCAAAAATTGCAATTTTATAAAGAAGACATCCTTTGGTGGCCAACAATAGATGGAATTGTTAAAGACATGGACAATTTGCAAAAAGTTAAAACCGACCTAGGCAAATGTTATTTAATTACTCCCTATGCCGACCTTGTAGCAAGCAATGAAGTAACAAATCAACAGAAAACAATTATTCTCAAAAAAGCTTACGAAGTTTATGATGACAAACAAAGCAAAAAAATAAACCTTTTAGGAACCTTAACGGGAAAACCAATTGAGGGGTCAAAATATTGCAAAGGTTTTAATTATAATGATTCCAGTTGTTACAAACAGTGCAGTGACATGTGTCCTGACTCTGACAGCGAAGTTATGTCGCAATATGCTCAATGTGGACAAAACAGCAGTCAAGGACAAAATCAACAAAATCAAGCAGGCCAGGTTAATTCCTGTATTAAAACTGCCTACACGGGAAGGTCTTGCCCGTATAGTGAAGAAACCGAAGGAACCACTTTTGACAGCTGTATGAGTAGTTGTAGGGATGAATGTAGCTCTTCTTGCGCATCAGAATTTCCACGATGTTCAAGCGAATATGCTTTTTGTTTGTCACAATGTGAAAATAATGGACAATGTATTTTAAACAACTCCGACAAATGCCTTTTTGGCGGTCAATCATTTGCAAACTGCGGTAAAAATTCTGCAGATGATGGCAACAATAAATATTGCATTGAAAAGGCTTACACTTGCGAAAATGGATCCAACTTATATGCCGGCTATCCCGATGTTGTCAGTTCATCAGCTGCAACTTCAACAGATCAGAAATGCAGAGAAATAGGAAGCGAACAAGAATGTCTAAAAAAGAATTTCTGCTTGTGGGATGAATATGCAGAAAAATGTTTTGCAGCAAAAACCGAAAGCTATTATTCTGCATCTTGGCTTTGGCAAAATAAAGAAAATCAAAAATGTACTGACATTAATGTTCGTTCTACAAATAATGAATGTAAGGGTGGTAGATCTTCAACTTGTGGAATTGTATGCCCGGAAACCATAAAGGGTCCAACCGGATCAGACTGTCCTTCTTGCCCATGCAACGAAATTACAACAATTACTTTTGGGGACCCCGAAAAAAGCAACGCAGACACCGAAAAAGAATGTGAAAATGATGCAGATTGCTATCCAGAAGATAATACTAAGTCACGTGATTATTCTTGTATTCCTAACAAATTAAAAGACCAAGATGATCCTCCCGACGGCCCTGCCCCTTCTGAAAATTCATCTCCTTCCACTCAAGGAACCAACAATGATGATTCTGATGAAATAAAACCACCTGACACAGATGTTAAAAAGGAAAAAATTTGTATGGTTAATGGCAAGAAACAAGCTTTTTGTAACGACGACTCTCAGTGCGATCAAGGAGAAACTTGTTCTCCACAACCACCAAGCAATCCTTTAGTATATGACCAAAGAAGATATTGTATACCTAATGCCGGAAAAGAAAAAACCATACCTAAAACACCAAAGGTTTCCGCTTACCAAATAACGGGCCCACAATGCATGGAATACGGTTTCAATGATGACCCTTTAACTTTTTATTGCCAAGACCAATGGTGGAATGACCCTAATAAGGAATACGGAGAACCTCAAACTGCAATAGGAGAGGAAAAATTATGCAAAAAGGAAAACGACATACCCGTTGGACAAACTGTTGATGACTCAATATTGTGGGCAAGAAAAATAATTGCTTCTGTAAACAAAGATTCTGACATTATAAAAGGTATTAAAAAATATCAGGACCAAATGATAAAAATTGGGAAAATGATAGATGATGGCGTAGTGGGGGGGTATTGTGGGTGTAGCGCAAGAATGAACAATGAAGAACCTATTTGTTCATATAAATGTAATCCAAAAGAAGAATGGAGAACAAGGCAAGTCCCGAAAGAAGTTCCAGTTTTAAATCCAGACGGAACACAAAAATTAGACTCTGGCGGTAGCCCAATGACAGAAACAATAATGGTTGACGAACAATACCTTTTCTGTTTTTGTGAATTAGAAGCATGTAGAGGAAATCCTTGCCAACAAGCAATTGATTTTGATGCTCAGCTTTGGAATTATTTTAAAAAGTATAAAGAAAGAGATTATATGGCTTTTTTTACAACCAACATTATTGAGCCACGAAGTGACATTTTAAAGGAATTAACTTACTCAAGGCAACAAATGAGCAGGGGAGGTGTAATAAGCACAGAATTTGGCGGATCACAAAACCGATTACTTAGCTGTACAAGAGCCATGGATGAATTAGTACAACCGATTAACGCAACCGGCGGCTTCGCACCAATAAAATTTTCAGAACAACTATGGCCAGGATTTTGCTATGGACAAAATTTGAGTAAGGCGGCAACTTCAAACACTCAGTGCACAAAAGATTCTGATTGCCAACAGCAAGGGGAGTTTTGCAGTATTGTTCAAGGCACCTGCCCAACATCTGGAATCCCTTGCACAAAAGATTCTGATTGCCAACAACAGCAACAAGGTCAAATGGATCAAAATTCAAAACCACCCGAAGGTTGTAAAATTATTCAGGGCTCTTGTAAATTAGACCTGACAGATAATTGGTTTTCTTGTGAAAAATCTGGTGAAAAATTAGTGCCAAACAATAATCCAATTTTTAACTTAAAACCAAGTAATTATTAAACTATTATGCAAAAAAAAATTAGAAAAAAAATCTTTTTACTTTTGACACTTCTTCTTTTAAGTCCAGTTACTTTTGTTTTTGCATTAGAGGTTCCAAATGGTCCTTGCGCAAACAGCAGTGACCTTCCCTCGTGTGTTAATTCTCTTTTCCAGTGGGGCATAAGCATTGGAGCAACTTTGGCTTTTGTTTCTTTTGCAATAGGAGCTGTTAGCTTTATTATGGCAGGAGCTGACCCTTCTTTAGCAACCGAAGGAAAAGACCGAATGCGAAATGCTCTTTTAGGCGTGGTTATATTGGGGGCTGCTTTTGCAATTCTTAAAACAATAGACACAAAATTAATAAACTCAACATTAAATAAATTAGGAGAAAAAGAAGTTAAAAACAGTGCCGTGCCCGGAGTTTATTTTTATGAAGACACTGATTGTAAGGGGCTTCCTTTCTCGCCCGAGGCAAGTTTGGACACAATAGGGAATAATTTTAAAGCTTTTAAAATTGTAAACAGCAATGAAAATAATGGAGGAGACATTCAAAACCGTCCAATTAAGTATGGAGTCATTTTGCATAAAAGCCCTGGCCTCGAAAATGGAGGAGAATGTGGCCAACCCATAACAGAAGCCACTGATTGCCAACCGTTGGGAAATTTAAATGGTGCAGCCGATATTTTTCAACTGAATAGTGACCCTGAATCTTCGGGTAATGGCATATACTTTTACAGTAGGTCATGGACTTCAGGCCAAGAACAGCGGGGAGGATATAAACAATACACACACACCGAATTAACAAATACTGATTCCCCAACAACTGCATCTGCTAGCAGTATGGATTTCTCCTGGGAAGGAACTAATATTGATCCAAATGGTTCTGAAGCACAACGCTGTGCCAATTTTAATGCATGCCCTGGAGGAATAGACATACTAGGTGATTATATTATTGCTCTTTATTCTGATAATTCATCATCTGGTGGGAGTGGAGCCACTGGTGGAGGAGGACAATGGTGCACAACATTTGCTTATACTGTTAGTAATTTAGGTGCTAAATTTTTTCTTGCCCCAGGGCAAAGCGGAGGATCAGCGTCTGATGGGCAAAATGGCGGACAATCAGGAGGACAGGGGCAGGGTTCTGAAGGTGGAATACAAAATGTTATAATAATACCAACTGTTAATTCAAGTAGGCCAGACCCCAACGAAAACCAAGGTATTAATAATAGCGGTAATGACGAAGACTTTTAATCCATCATGCAAAAAAATATTGAAGAAAGAATTTTTTGGATTTTAGCTTTTATTCTTTTAAATCCGACTACTTTTGTTTTTGCATTAGAGGTGCCCAATGGGCCCTGTTCAAACACTAACGACCTCCCTTCATGCGTTAATTCACTTTTCCAGTGGGGCATAAGCTTTGGAGTGGGCATAGCCTTTGTTTCTTTTGCAATAGGGGCTGTGGGCTTTATTATGGCAGGAGCCAGTCCAAACTTAGCTTCTGAAGGAAAAGAAAGAATGCGAAATGCTCTTTTAGGCGTGGTTATATTAGGAGGCGCTTTTGCAATTCTTAAAACAATAGATACAAAGCTCATCAACCCAACTTTAAACGAATTAGAAGCTAAAGAAGTAACAAATGACCCTATTCCCGGAGTTTATTTTTATGAAGAAACCGGTTGTAGCGGAACATCATATTTTTCATCCGAATTGAGCATTGAAAAAATGAATCCTAATGTAAAATCATTTAAAATTGTAAACAGTAAAGATGGAAAAATAAAATATGGCGTCCTTATGCATAAATCCCCCGGTCTTATTAATGGGGGAGAATGTAAACAACCAAAAACCGATGAAGGGTGCGAATCAATAGGTGATTTTAATGGCGCAGCCGATGTTTTTCAAATTAATCAAGATTCAAAAACTTCAGGCGACGGCATAATTTTTTATAATAAACCTTTTGGGTGGGCAGGCGGAGCAAGGGCTAAATCTCAAAAAATTGAACGCGACGAGATAAATGCTCCTTTTTTAAAAAAGAGCGAATCATTGGCTTCAAGCGCATATAACACCTCAAGCCCTAGCACTGGCTCGGGTTCAGATTTTGCCATAAGTTCTATTGGTATAAGAGGGAAATATTTGGTTGCCGTTTATTCTGGAGATTATTGCCAAACATTTATTAAAAATGTTACAAATGTAAAAATGGAAGCAGTTGCAAATAATGGGTTGTATAATACTAATGGCGAGATAACAAATGACCAAACCAGCGTTGACATCATAATAATACCAACAGTAGGCAATAGCAGAGAAACCGTAAAATAATAAAATGATGATTAAAAATTCAAAAAAATATATTTACAAAAACCTTTGTCTTTTTATATTTATTTGTTTTTTTACATTATTTTTCAGCAAAACAGTTTTGGCTCAGAAAGAAATTCCTTTAGAAGCCACATACCCTGAAATTGCCGGAAAAACTGTTACCGCTGGCGGAGGCCTACCCGACCTTGCTGTTTATTTATTTTATGCAGGAATGTCTATTGGTTTTGGTGCTGCTTGTATTTCTTTAGTTTGGGGAGGGGTATTGTATTTTTTAACTCCTATACCAGATTTAAAAGTTGATGCTAAAGACAGAGTGTCTGGAGCTATATCGGGCCTACTAATTATATTTTTAACATACTTAATTATAACGACTATAAACCCCGAGCTTAAAAATTTCGGGACAACAAAACTCGAAACACCCGAAATTGAAAGTGTAACAATAGAAAGGCCTCCGGGAGTTTATTTGTATGATAAAGGAGGTTGTCCTGAAAGTGAAGGAGCACAACCACACATATCAAACATAAACAATTTAGGTAGTTTAAAAAATGGAACAGAGTCAGCAGAAATTGTCCAAGACTGGGACAATGACATGGCTTATGTTTCAATTTTATATGAACATCCAAATTTTTGGGGTAAATGTCACTATATAAGCCCAATTGATGGTTGCGAATCACAGGAAGATGATTATTCATCTGCTTCCATATATAAATATGACAATACAAAAAGCGAAGAAAGCAAGGGAACTGGAGTTTATTTTTTCAGAAAGCCATGTTTCAATGAAGACCCCTCTGCCAGCATAACTGACATAATTGAATACTGCAAAGAAAAAGGAGGCACAACAGAAAAAGCAGACTCTGAAAAAGGAAGACAAGAAGAACAAACTCATGGAAAAGGATATTTTGAAGTTAAAAGTTCAGAAATAATGAATGGAACTAAATATTTCGATAAAAAACTTGTTGATTTAAAATTTGAAGATGTTCCCGAAGATGAACAAGATTGTGTTAAATATGATAAGCTTGGACATTGCGCCGACGGGGGACGACAACCCCCATCCTTAGCAGGAGAAAATATTTCTTCTATTTTAATAGATGGTGATTACCTTGTTTTACTTTACAATGGTACTGCAGATAATGCCGACATGGATTCTTGTCAAGAATTTCCAAAATTTACCGACATCAACAAAACTGGCCCTCGCCAAATAAAGTGGGAACTCATAAGAAGCACCAGTAAATTGCTTCCAGACAGTGTTATGATTATACCCGTAAAGTTTGACGATAAACCAGGCAATAACAAGTAATAAAAAACCACCCCCAACGGGTGGTTTTTTATTTTGGTTTTATTAATATATATCTTTCAGGGTCTACCCCTTGGCTTTCTGCAATCACATCTTGCCTTAATGATAATTCCGAATGGACAATCCTTCTTTCATAAGAGGACATTGGCGGAAGCGCTTTTTCTTTTTTTTCTGCAACCACCTGATCGGCATAATCGTTTGCTGAAAATTGCAAATATTCTATTTTTTTCTTTTTATACCCGTTAATGTCTAAGTTAACATATAAATTGTTTGCCAGTTTTTTAGTTAAAATCATTCTAAGTAATCTTTGAATTTCAATTAAAGTTTGCCCTTGTTGACCAATCAAAATTTGAGGTTCATTTATTTTAACATCCAAATCAATTACTTCTCTTTCTCCGCGTCCATCGTTGATATTAGAAAAAACAACACTTATTTCTATATCAGAAACTATTGTTGTTTTCTCAAAAAACTCTTTTACTACTTCTTTTATTTCTTCTATTTGTTTTTCTTCCATTATATTTTTTATTTGCCCGCCGTAGCCTTGGCGGGGGCTGGGTCTTTAAATGTGTAGTACTGTTGAATTATAGAAAATAATCCGCTTATTGTCCAATAAAGGCCTAATGCCGAAGGCAAACCGACAAGTATCATTACAGTCATCACCGGGAAAATATAAGTCATTTGTTTCTGCATTGCCTGGGAAAAGTCAATTTGACCCTCTGTTTTTGTTTTTGATAAATCTTTTTTAGGAAGCAACATTTTTGTTTGAAAATATTGAGTTGCTCCGGCCAACACAGCAAGCACCATGTTTGGCTTTGATAAATTTATTATTCCCAAAAAAGAAGGGTTTATTTGACCAGGATTGATTATAAAACTATATAATGAACCAAGTGTCTCGGGTTTTAACCCGTTCCAAAAAACTTGATAAAGGGCTATTAATATGGGCAATTGTAATAAAGCCAATAAAATTCCTGAAAATGGATTTATTTTTTCCTTTTTATAAAGTTCAAAAATTTCTTTTGCCTGTTTTTCTTTATCTTCTTTATATTTTTTTTGGAGTTCAACTATTTGAGGTTGTATTTTTTGTAAACTTTTTTGAGATTTTGCAGCCTTAATGGAAGTGGGTAAAAGCACAAATCTTATAATCAAAGTCAGAAAAATTATAGCTATTCCAAAATCATGCCCCGGTAGGGAATTGTATAGCCAAACTAAAAGGTTAAATAGGGGCTGGTATAATACAACGTTAAAAAAACTTATTATTGATCCAAACATTTTTTTACAATTTCTTTTATTTCAGAAAAATCTTTTTTTTCTATGCCGGGCAAAGCAATGAAAATATTATCTGTTCCTTTTTTAATATTTTCAAATTGCCCTTTTATAGTAACCGACAATCTTCTTCTTACCTTATTTCTAACTACCGCTTTTTTAGAAATTTTTTTACTGACCACAATGCCAACTCTCGGCATTTCTAAGCCATTTTTTGCTGTTTTAATAATCAAAAAATTTGTTTTAGAGCTTCGGGGTGACTTTTGTGCCCCTTTAAAAATAGCATCAAAATCTGTTTTTTTCTTTACTCTGTTGATTTTTGGCAACATAATAGGAGTGGTCGCTAATATACTAATTTTCGCGAATATACGAATTCGTATATTTGTATATTACTTTTTATTTGTATATTCGGGATTACTACAATGCTATTTTTGCTCTTCCTTTTCTTCTTCTTGCCTGCAAAACCTGCCTACCAGTTTTTGTTGTTTTTCTTCTTAAAAAACCGTGCGTATTAGCTCTTTTTTTCTTCTTGGGCTGATATGTTTTACTCATATTTGTATTTAATTTTTATTTTATTATAATGTAGCTATTATAGCCCAAAAACCATTAATTTACAATAATCGCTGATTTTACAAAAAAGTATTATGCGTCTGTTTATAAACAGATACCACAAGTTATCCACAGGTTAATCACACATCTTTTTACTCTCCTTGTAGTTGACAATCATCCAATAAAGAGGAAAAATACAATTACTAAATAAAATATTGGTTTTGCACATACATGAATAATATAGAACTTTGGCAGTCAGTCTTAGCTCAGGCGCAATTTCAAATTTCTCGGGCTAATTTTGCTACTTGGTTTCAAAATACTGAAATTATCTCAAGAGAAGCGGACAAAGTGACAATCTCTGTCCCTAATGCTTTTTCTAAAGAGTGGTTGAGTAATAAGTACAATAAGTTAATTTTGAAAACCTTAAGAGACATAGATGATTCTATAAAAGAATTGTGTTTTGTAATTAAGCCTCAACCAACAAAAGAGGCCCCTTCTAAAGACACCTCTCGAAACGAGGAACCGGATGAAGCTCAGTTAAAATTTGAAGAATTTAAAATAAACAAAGAAACTAACCTCAACCCCAGGTATACTTTTACCAACTTTGTCGTTGGGTCATTTAACGAATTGGCCAACGCGGCAGCTTTAGCTGTCGCCGATAACCCTGGATTTAACTACAACCCTTTATTCATATATGGAGGCACCGGATTAGGTAAAACGCACTTAATTCAAGCAATTGGAAATAAAATTGGCGAAAACTCAAAAAAGAAGAAAATCAGATACATCTCTTCTGAAAAATTTGTTTCCGCCATTATTACAGCCATCAGGACGAATTCTATGGAAGCATTTAAAGCCAGCTTAGCCCCAATCGATGTTTTAATTTTAGACGATATACAATTTATAGCGGGAAAAAATAAAAGTCAGGAAGAATTTTTTCACATCTTTAATTCATTGTATGAAAAAAACAAACAAATAATACTCTCTTCCGACAGACCCCCAAACGCCATAGCAGAATTGGAAGACAGATTAAAATCACGCTTTGAAGGGGGAATGATAGCTGACGTAAGCCTACCAGACTACGAAACAAGAATGGTTATTTTAAAAACAAAACTTCAGGAAAAAAATGCCGATCTTCCGGAAGATGTTTTAGACTATATTGCAACTAATGTTAAAAAAAATATCAGAGAGTTAGAAGGGGCTTTAAATAAAGTATTAATACATTATAAAATAAACCAGGAATTAAAATTGGAAACAATAAAAAAATTACTGCGCGGATTTATTTTTTCCCCTTTCGATGTGGCAAATTATAAAAAAATAATAGAAACTGTTGCTAAGTTTTATAACTTAGAAGAAAAAAACCTTTTTGACCCAACAAGACGTAAAGAAATTGTAAAACCAAGACAAATCGCCATGTTTTTCCTTCGAAAAGAATTAAAATATTCCTTTCCCGCAATTGCCAGAAAGTTTGGAGGGAAGGACCACACCACAGCTATATATGCTTACAAAAAAATACTTCAGGAAAACGAAGAAAATAGCAAACTAACCGAAGAATTAAGCCTAATAAAACAGAGGATATATAGTGCATAAGTTGTTGTTAGAAGGACAAAAAAAGGAGAATAAAAAAACACCCCCGAAAAAGTACACAGAAAATAACACTTATTTTATATTCCTATACACACTATTTCCACAGAAAAATATAGCCTAAAAGAAAAAGATTCTATACTTATTTATCCTAAAAAATAACACAAAAAAAGAACACATAATAACAATAAGTTAAATATATTAAATTAATTAATATTTATGAAAATAGAAATTTTAAAAGAAAATCTAAAAATGGGGCTCAACATTGTTGAAAGGGTGGTTGGAAAAAATCAATCTTTACCAATTTTAGATAACGTTTTAATCAACGCTGAAGATAGTTTTTTAAATTTAAATTCTACAGACCTTGAAACGGCTGTAAAATTATGGATATTAACCAAAATAGTGAAAAAGGGGAAGGTTGCAGTTCCTGTGAAAGTTTTTTCAAGCCTTGTTAGTTTGTTGCCAAATGAAAAAATTATATTAGAAGAAAAAGGGCAGGGAATTTCTATCGAATGTAAAAATTTTAAAAACCAAATTCAGGGACTTAACCCTGAAGAGTTTCCTTTAATTCCTGATTTTAAAAATTTAGAATTTTTAGAAGTAGACAATAGGAAAATTTGCCAAGGATTATCTCAATTAGTAAGCATTGCTTCTTATTCTCAGTCTAGACCAGAAATCTCTGGTATTTATTTTGTTTTTTCAAAAAATATATTAAAAATAGTTGCTACAGACAGTTTTAGGTTAGCGGAAAAAACTATTGTCTTAGGAACACCTGTTAAGAAGGATTTTTCTTTTATTCTTCCTCAAAAACCTGCCACAGAAATAATAAATATTTTAGGAGAAAAAGACGGAAAAACAAAAATATATTCTTCTCCAACTCAAGTAATGTTTGAGTTTCCCATGCAAGAAACCCCACATCCCCAAGTTCAAATAATCTCCAGATTAATTGAGGGAGAGTATCCTAATTACGAAGAAATTATCCCTAAGAAATTTAAAACACACGTTGTGATAAAAAGAGATGAGTTTTTAGAACAAATAAAAGCAGCATCCCTTTTTTCAGGAAAAATTAATGAGGTAAAAATTGGAGCAAACCCCGACAATAAAGAAATTGAAATTTTTGCTCAGGATCCCGACATAGGAGAAAGCAAGTCGGTAATTCAGGCAAAAATAGAAGGAGAACCAGTGAAACTTTCTTTTAATTATAAATTTTTATCAGACGGATTGTTAAATATAAAAAGTTCTGAAGTTGTTTTTGATATAAGCAAAGAGGACGGCCCGTGTATATTAAAGCCGGTAGGGGATGCAAGTTATATTTATGTTGTAATGCCAATAAAAGCCAATTAAAATAATGAATAAAAAAAATAAATTAGTTATTTTAATTACCCTGGTTACAATTATAATTGTTGTGGCTAGTTTTGTTTTTTATAATAAAGAAAAAACAGATGAATTAATTAATAAAAACGGTGCTACAAAAAAAGAAGAACAACTTCAAGAAAAAGCAGTTAATCTTTATAAGTTAATTTGGAAAGAGGTGTCTGCTTCTGCTTTGTGGCCAAAAAGAGATTCTCATGCCACGGTAGTCTATAAAAATAAAATTTGGATAATGGGTGGAGTTGATGGAACAAAGCGACTTATTTCCCCAGGGAATGTTGATTATGGAAACGCTCCTCATTTTAAGGATGTTTGGAGTTCGCAGGATGGAGTAATTTGGGATATTGCTACAAATAATGCTCCCTGGAAGGATAGAAGATCAATGCAAACAATTGTCTTTAAGGACAAAATGTGGTTGATGGGCGGTTGGGGTCCGGAACTCGGATGTAAAAATGATGTTTGGTCATCAGAAGACGGTGCAAAATGGAAGGTGGAAAACATTTCTGCTGATTGGCCAGCCAGAGAAGGGCATCAGGTTTTGTTTTTTAATAATAAGTTGTGGGTGATGGGTGGGGTAAGATATGATAAACGTAAAACTTATAATGATATTTGGAGCTCTGAAGACGGAATAAATTGGACAAAAGAAACAGCTGCTGCCGGTTGGGCTCCAAGATGGGATTTTTCAGCAACGGTTTTTCAAAATAAAATGTGGGTGATAGGGGGAATGGATTTAACGCAAAATATGTTTAATGACGTGTGGAGCTCTGAAGACGGAATAAATTGGAATTTAGTCAATGGTAGTCCATCATTTTCAACCAGACAAGGATTTATTACGGAATACAAAGGAAACCTTTGGGCAATAGGCAGATTGAATGATCAAACAAATAAAGGGGTTAATGACGTTTGGTTTTCTGAAGACGGAATAAATTGGAAAAAAACAAAAAAGGATCCGTTGTGGACGGGTCGGGAAGATTTTGGGGGAGTTATATTTAAAGATAAAATTTGGATTTTAGGAGGAATGGATAAAAATTGGACTTGGACAAATGATGTTTGGCAATCTGAATTTGATAAAACTGATAATTAAAAAATAATAAAAATCCCCTCATTGAGGGGATTTTTTTAATGAGTTGATGGAATTACAGAAGAATCTGTTGGGGTGACTCCGGTTTTTTTAATCAGCCAATTGTCTATTCCTGTTTGCCATAAAAAATATTGCGGATCAGATTCGGGATTTTGTGGTTGAGGTCCTAAAACATTGTTTGTGTCAACATAATATAATATAGTATGAGTGTCTTCTGGGGGAAGTTGGCCAAGCAGGGCAGGGCTTCTGTTTGTTGTAGAGTCTGGTTGTGTGAAATTTTCAACAGGATTAGATGATACTATTTTTTGCATTATTTTATTCCACATTGGGGCTGTAATTCCTACTCCGATGTCTTTTGTCGGGGAATTATCATTATTACCCGTCCACATTCCTAAAGCAATAAATGGAGTATATCCCATTGTCCATCCATCAATTAAATTTTGTGTAGTTCCTGTTTTAGCGGCAACTTCATAACCTGGTACGTAAAGAGGAGAGTGCGCGCCAAAAACCGGGGTTCGCGCATTGTTATCAGACAACACACTGTTTATTTGTCGTGCAATTTGAGTATTTAATACTTTGGTTGGTTGTGTTTTATTCTCTTCAATAATATTCCCTTCAGAATCGGTAATTTTTAAAATACTTGTTGCTTGAACATAATTTCCTTCTGTTGCAAAAACTCCATAAGCCGATGTTAATTCTAATAAATTAACAGCTCCACCTCCTAAAACTAAGGAAAGCCCGTAATTTTTGGTGTCATTAAGTGTTGTCATTCCAAAATCTTTAGCTGTTTCAAGTACATCGGGAATACCGGCTAAATAAAGCGTCTTTACGGATGGTATGTTTAAGGAACATCCCAAAGAGGTTCTTAGTGTTACTGGTCCTCGGTCTCTACCATCATAGTTTTGAGGATTATAGCAAAGGCTTCCGTTTGTTCCTACTATAGCATCACCACTTGGGTCGCAACTTGGATTAAATTCTGTTTTTGCATCCCATAAAATTGTATTTGGGGTAAGTCCCTTTTTAAATGCAGTTGCATATACTATTGGCTTAAAAGCAGAGCCCGGCTGACGCAATGCCATAGTTGCAACATCATATTTTGGGTCAAAAAGTACACTCCCTGTTTCAGGATATGGCTCAGCAAAATAGTCCTTAGAGCCCATTAGAGCCAAAATATGGCCATTCCTAGGGTCTAAAGCGACCATGGCTGTGTTGTTTGCCCCCTTGGTTTTATTGTATGCGTCGGACTCTTTTACGACCTGCTCTGCATATTGTTGCAAATCCCAATCTAAGGTGCTGTAAACTCTTAGTCCTTTTTCTTTTAAATAATCTTCACCATATTTATTATCTAAATATTTTCTAATATACATTACAAGGTCGGGGGCTTTTATGGATTCTTTGTTTTTAGCAAAATCTAGCTTTTCTTCTTTTGCGGTTTTTAATTCTTGGCTGGTTATATATCCAATCTTTTCCATTTTTTCCAATATAGAGTCTTTCCTTTTTAGCATTTCGGTTTTATTGGGACCATATGGGGAGTAATAACTTGGAGCGGGAATTACGGCAGTTAGGGCTGCGGACTCGGCTATTGAAAGGTCGGAAGCTGGTTTATTGAAATATGTTTGACTGGCCGCTTCGGCGCCATAAGCATTTTGTCCAAATGGTATTTGGTTTAAATACCAATCTAGAATTTGGTCTTTAGAATATTTATTTTCCAACTCAATACTTAAAACAATTTCTTTTATTTTTCGTGAAATACTTTTTTGGGTTGTAAGATAAACTGACCTTATAAGTTGCTGAGTTATAGTAGATCCTCCTTGACTTCTAGATTGAAGTTTAAGGTCAACTAAAACTGCCCTAATTATGCCCCTTAGGTCAATGCCTTTATGTTGATAAAACCTTGAATCTTCAGAGGCAACAACAGCGTGTTTTAAATTGTCTGATATTTTATTAAATGGAACAATTTCTCTTTTTTCTTCACCATAAATATCATATAAAAGAACCTTGCCCGTCCGGTCATAAATTTTAGTTGATTGTATGAAAGGCGTTTCTGTAAACTTTTCCGGTTGAGGCAAATTCCATGTGTAGTATATAAAAAGTGCCAGAATAAAAAGGCAAAAACCCAAAAATAAAAAAACCAGATATTTGCCGGCAGTGATTAAAAAAGACTTATTTTTGAAAAATTTCATATATTCTATTCATTTAAGTATAATTTTACTAAAAATGCAAGGATATGGCACAACAAAAGAAAACTCCGCCTTAAAGCGGAGTTTTCTTTTGTTTTATTCGTTTTCTTCTTCTACTGCGTCATCGACGTCGACGTCATCCTCTTCTTCGTCATCATCTGTGGCGTCATCGTCGTCTAATTCGTCATCATCTGTGGCGTCATCGTCGTCATCGTTCCAGACACCGTTTGTGTCATCTAAATCGTCATCATTATTAACAAACCTAGTTAAAAATTCCTCTTCCATTTTTTATTTTATTTAATTTAATTATAAATTATATCCATTATATTTTTTCAAAGAATAATGTCAACCCCCATCTTTCCACAGCATAGTCAATAATTTTTTAAAGAAGCACAAATTGCCATTCCTAAAGCATCAAAAGCATCGTCTTTTTTTCTGTTATTTTTTTTCATGTCAAACTCGCTTAAGTCTAAAGTTTTCTCAATCATTTTTTGTACTTGTTTTTTTTCTGCCCGGCCGTATCCCGCAATTGCCATTTTCATTTGTAGGGGAGTGAATTCAAAAACCTTAATATTTTTTTCTGCTGCCGCCAGTAAAATAACGCCTTTTGATTGACTGACGGGCATTACAGTTTTTAAATTTTTGAAGAAGAAAACATTCTCAATAGACATTACATTCGGCTTATATTTTTCAATAAGTTTTACGGTTTCTTTATGGATTTTTTTTAAACGTTCACCTGTTGTTAAAAATTTATCAGTTATTATGCAACCAAAATCTACAACAGTTAGACACTTCTCACATCCTTTGTCTTTTTTAATAATTGCATATCCTACAATTACTGACCCCGGATCAATTCCTAAAATAATCATAGTTTGATTATACCACACCAAAATTAAAACCACTCAAAGGAGGGTGGTTTTAATCTGTAATTTAAAGTTAGTTTTTTAGGTTTGAGTAAATATTGTTGACGGCGTCGTTTTCGTCGAGTGCGTCAAAGAGTCTTTGGGCTTGCTCTTTTTCTTTTTCAGAAATTTCAACTTCTTCTTTTGGCACTAAAACTAATGAAGAAGATCCAATTTTTATATTTTTTTCTTCAAGAGATTTTTTAACGCTTTCTAAATCTTCAGATTTTGTGTAAACATCGGCACCATCATCAAAAATTTTAATGTCATCTGCGCCACAATCAATTGCAACCATTTCCATTTCTTCTTTTTTAAATTCAGGAGTTTGTTCGCCATAGCTTATACTAATTAAGCCTTTCCTTTCAAACATCCATGCAACAGCTCCTTCACCAGCCATTTTCCCGTTATTTTGGTTTAGGGTGGTTTTAATTTCACCCAATGATCGATTTGTATTATCAGTAATTCCTTCAATAATTAGTGCGATGCCACCGGGTCCGAACCCTTCGTAGGAAACAGATTCTAATGATTCACCAGCTAATTCGCCTGTGCCTTTTTTAATTGCCCTTTCAATATTTTCTTTGGGCATATTCATACCCTTGGCTTGTTCTATTATTGCTTTGAGCTTTGAGTTTTTTGAAGGGTCGCCCGAACCTCCGCCATCTTTGACGGCAATCGTAATTAATCTGCCGAATTTGGATAATATTTTACCCTTTTTAGCGGCATTGGCCATTTTAGTGGCCATAACTGTTTTTGCATGACTATGTCCTGACATGGTTGTGTAATTTTTACCCAGTTAAATAAAATCCTTCGGGATTTTAATTTTTAGCAATGCTAAAAATTATTTAACCAGGGTGAATTTAATAAATAATGTTAATATTCCTAAAATTATTGCAATTGTTAAAACTGTAAAAAATAAAGGCCAAGGATTATTGGTGTTGTCTGGTTGATTTAGTGCGGCTGTTAAATCTTGTGCTTCAACCGTATTATTACCAGATTTTTTTGTTTCTGGCAAGTTCTTTGTTTTAGTTTTTAATGTGATTGTGGCTAAAATATTTATGGCGCCTGGGGTTAAAGTTGTGCTCCAATTCCACGCCCCTGAAGAATTTTTATTATATGACTGGCCAAGCGGAGCTTTTGTAAAAGTCACAGAATTTTTAATTTTCTCATCGGGTGCCAATAAATTAATTCCATCGCCTTCGTTGTTTAACATTATTTTTGTTTCAGGTCTTTTTAAAAGTAAAAAACCATTTGCAATGATTTTGGTTTGTTGGGGGAGAGTGTAAGTTGATGGGGTTCCGTTGGTATCTTCAATTTTCCAACCCGACAAATCAATGTCTGAATTATTGGAATTATATAACTCAACAAGCTCATCGGTTTCATCTGAGCCTTTTGGATTTGGTAAAATTTCATTAAACATTATTCCTTCAGAATAAACCGTTGGCGTGGTGTTTTGAGTATTAGAATTTTGAACATTTGAATTTGTTTCGGGTTTCGGATTTAGGATTTCGGATTTCTCGCTTTGTGAACCGCAGTTCACACAAGCGAGTCCTTGTGCTTTTATTTTTTCTAAAGTTGAGGGGCCAATTCCTTTTACTTGCAATAAATCATCGATCGAGGAATAAGGCCTGCCACCTATAATCGCTTGGGCATATTTTGGCCCAATACCAGTTAGGGTATCCAACTGTTGCAACGTGGCTGAATTAATATCCACTATTTCTGTTGCCGACACAAATCCCTCCCACAAAAAAAGAAAAATTAGAAAAAGATAGATATATAACTTTTTCATATTTAATAATTATACACCTTTTAAAAGAAACAGTGCGTTATCCTCTCGAATAACGCACCTAGCTAGCTTGGGATGTTTCACCCTTTTCCTGGGATGGCCAGCATACCTCATCCATGTCCAAGACATTGTCGTTTTCCTCAAAAGAGGAAGCTGAATCCCTACTCTAAGGGGGGACGACACAATTCCCAAAGAACTAATAAAGTTTTTGCAGATTATACCCACCATCATTTGAGTATCAATGCAAATTATTAGTTCTCGAAGAGTAGCACTCGTGGGCAATAGCAAGGTTGTCCTCAGTTAACCCGGAGGCCTCACTACACGAGCTTAGTGCATAATGGAATTACCGGGTAGTCTTTGTGATGCCCATAGGCACACCTCCTTCCTAAAGTTGGTTAAGACCATTTTTATATTAAGTCACATTATTGCGTTTTGCAATAAAAAGAGTATAAAGAAAATAAACTAATTTTAAATTATGGGCACAGAAGAAAATCAATCAAATGATTATTATGTTGATGGCAAGTATTTTCATACTGGTATTGATGAAGATGTTCAAGACGATCCTATTTTGACCAATGAGTATTTAAACAAAGGTGAAAAAACACAAGAAAAGGATCCATATGAAAATCATCCATGGCTTTTTGATAAGTCGAAAATTATTATGGCGTCTGTGGTAAGTGAAATAATGGCAGGGCGTGCTGATAACAAAGAAGCTCAATCGTGTGGGTTAAATATTTCAGAAATAAGCCCGGTTTTAGAAAAAGTTAATATACAAATAGAGCAAGAATACAGAAAATTTTTACAAAAAGCAAAAATAAGCGACAATATTAGCCAAACAGATAAAGATGCTCTTATAAACCCTGAAAATGTTTCAGTTAAGATGACCCCCTTAATAGAAAACATAAGAATATTTATTGCAAGATATTTGGTGCAAATTTGTGGTGGCAATGCAGAAAAATTAAATAAAATTTCTGACGTTGAAAAGAATGTTGGCAGAATTTTAGAAGAAGGGTTTAATCGATATTTTAAAATTTATGAAGTTGACATTCCTTTGTACGATAAAGTTTATGAAGAGTTTGATAATTTAAGAGAAGATGAAAATTATCCTTTAGAAGTGTATTTAGGGCGCGACGGAGTGTATGCTTTTTTAGGCAGGCGAGCCAAAGACATTGCTAAAATGAGAAAACTTGGTCCAGAAAAAAGGAAAAAAATGAAAGAAGCGGGTGAAATATTTGAAATACATCCAAAATATATTACATATCCTCGATATTTTGGTACTAATATTGATCGGGAAATTAGAAAAGAATATTTATTACAAGAAGGAATAACCAAACAAGCAAACCCAATTTTTTATGACACAGGATTTGAAGGTACTATTCCTAATGAAATCATGTTTTTAATGGGTTTTCCTTCCGAAGAATCTAATAAAAGCATAAAAATGCTTTCTGCTAAATATCCCGTGCATCGCATAAAAGGAATTCCGGAAGATAAAAGGGGAGACATTCTTGATTATATTGAGGAAAATGCAAAACTTGAAGAATCGGCAGAAGGTTTTGTACATAATGAAAAGACCGGAAAAATTCGGCATATTGCCAAGCCCACAAGCCCAGAAGAACAATTTTTTTTTATGATGATTAAACAGGCGATAACAAGGCATTATTGGTTACAAGAACATCTTAGAGTAGAAAAATAATAGAAAATAAACTAATTTAAAAATATATGGATAAAAGAAAAATTTTGTTTTTAGTAATTTTTACGGTTTTGGGGCTTTTAGCTTTCCAAGTGTCAGTCAGTAAAATTGTTGGCTCGGGGCAAAGTTTTACTTTGTTTGAATTTTTAGCTCCAATTGGCGGAATGTTTTTGGGGCCGTGGCTTGGTGCCTTATCAGCGTTTTTTGTGCGAGGTTTAAATGTGGCAATTTTTCACCAACAACTGGATTGGCTTACTGTTTTAAGATTTTTACCTGCAATGATGGCTGCTGTTTATTTTGGATTAAAAACTAAAAAAACAGCAATTATTTTTCCAGTTTGTATTTTGCTTTTTGTGCTTAACCCAATTGGTAGACAGGCATGGCTTTATTCGGCAATTTGGCTAATTCCATTTGTTGCTTCTTTTTTTAAAAAACGCCTCGTCCTGAATAGTTTAGGAGCTACTTTTACAGCTCATGCAATCGGGTCGGTAATATTTTTGTATACACTTGGGTTGACTCCTGCAATTTGGCTCGGCTTAATTCCTGTTGTGTTTTTTGAAAGGGGTGTTTTTACTGTAGGCATTTGGTTAAGTTGCGTGGTTTTAAATACTGTTTTAGATTTTCTGACAAACTTTAAGAAGGGTTACTTTTTTAAACCTTTGGTAAACAGGAACTATGTTTTTAGCTCAAGGTTTTTAAAACAGCACGCATGATTGTCCGCGCAATTAAAACAAGAAAATTAATTCCGCCAAAAGATGATTTACTTTCTGTAATAAGGGAAAGTAAATTAAATTTAAAAGAAAAATTGATAATAGTCGTAACTTCAAAAGTTGTTTCAATTTGGGAGGGGCAGTGCATTAAAATTGATAAAAGTAAAAAAGATCAAAAAGAAATTTTAATAAAAAAAGAAGCAGATTTGTGGCTTCCAAAAACGCATTCAAAATATAATATAATGCTCACAATTAAGGGGAGTAGCTTGGTTGCTTCGGCCGGAATTGATGAAAGCAATTCAAAAGGGTATTATACTTTGTGGCCCAAAAAACCATTTGAGTCAGCAAAAAAAATTTATAGTTTTATTAAAAAAGAATATAAATTAAAAAACTTCGGAGTAATAATTTCAGACAGTCACACCCCTCCAATGCGCCAAGGGGCAATTAGTTTCGCAATTGCATATTATGGGTTTTACCCTTTAAAAAATTATATTGGGAGCCCAGACCTTTTTGGTAGAAAATTTAAGTTTGAGCGTGCTAATTTAGTAGATGCTTTATCTGCTAGCGCAGGATTAGTAATGGGAGAAGGGAGAGAGCAAAAACCAATTGCGATTATTGGAGATGTTGAAGGAATAAAATTCACCACAAAACTACATTCTATTTTAATAAGCCCGAAAGATGATATTTATGCGCCCATTATGCAGTCAGCAAAATGGCAAAAGAAATTAAAATAATAAAAATTATGGATATAAATAATCCTGATGTTAAAGGCGAAGAGCCAATTGAAGAAAATTTTTATGAAGTAAAAGTTGTTTTCTGTCGGCCAGACTTATGGTCATTGTTTGTTGAAGGGCAAAGGCCGAGCGCAGCAGTATTGGTGAATATCTATAAAGAAAAAGTTTACGTCGGAGGACTCCATGGAAATATTTTAGAGAAAATCCCTCGTGATGAGCACGAAGAATTATTGCCAGCAGAAGTCAAAAGAGATGGTCAAAAAATTGCTGTATCAGTCGCGCCTTTTTATCAGGCGAATTGGGAGAACATAAAAATAGATGAAAGAGCAGTAATCAAAGACAAAATAAAAAAAACTATAGAAAATTTATTAGATAATACGAAAATTTAAATAAGTTTGTTTTGGTTTCGGTTGGGTTTCCCCAAGTGTTGGTAGGCGAGGGGTGTGGCCATTCGGCCCTTAGGGGTGCGTTCAATAAAACCACATTGCATTAGGTAGGGCTCGTAAATGTCTAAAATTGTTTCTTCTTCCTCCATAGCTGCAGCCGCCAATGACTGAAGCCCAACCGGCCCGCCATTAAATTTTTCAATTAGAGCCAGTAAAATGTTTCTGTCGCTTGGTTCGAGCCCGGCCAGATCAACCTCTAAAGAATCTAGTGCCGTTTCTGCGATTTCTTTTGAAATAATTCCTTCATTTTTTACTTGTGCAAAGTCGCGCACTCTTTTTAAGAGTCGGTTGGCAACCCTTGGAGTAAATCGGGCTCTTTTGGCAATTGCTTCAGTTGCATCGGGGTGAATTTGTATTTTTAATAAATTGCTGTTTCTTTCAATTATTTTTTTAACATCTTCTAAATTATAAAAATTAAGTTGAAAAGTTGCGCCAAAGCGGTTTCTTAGTGGGGCTGATAAAAGGCCAGGCCTTGTCGTTGCTCCTATTAAAGTAAATTTAGGAAGTTTCAACTCCATGGTGCGCGCCATTGGGCCCTTTCCTAGCACTAAATTTAATTTGCAATCCTCCATTGCCGGATAAAGGTATTCTTCTATTGTTTTGTTTATTCTGTGAATTTCGTCTAAAAACAAAATATCACCTTCTGACAGGTTGGTGAGTATTGCAGCTAAGTCGCCAGCTCTTTCAAGGGCGGGGCCAGAAGTGGAAGTCATTTTTTTGCCCATTTCTTTGGCAACAAGCAATGCAAGAGTTGTTTTTCCTAAACCAGAATTGCCATAAAACAACAAGTGGTCGGGGCTTTGGCTTCTTTGTTTGGCAGCAGTTATTATTATTTGAATGTTTTCTTTAATTTTGTCCTGTCCAACATAATCGCTCCAAGAACTCGGACGTAAAGCCGAGTCCAATACTTCATCTTCTTTAATTAGAGGTTGTTTTTTGGCGAGTGGTTCCATAAGTTAAATTCTTGACATTCGCATAATAAAGTGATATAATCTACTTTATAGACAACTTATACGTGAAACGGCTCTAAAGTTGGAGGTATTTATTTGGATTCATCTCAGCTAAGGGTAATCTTGCTCCGGCTCGATTATTCCTCGGATAAATCTTTGTTTGTGTCCCAGACACAAGAACACCTCCAACCTTAGAGCCGTTTTTTATTTACTTTTTTCAGATTCGGCTTCGTCGACTGCTTCTTTCTCCTCTTCAGCTTCAACAACACGAAGAACTTCCTCGAAGGTAGTTTGTCCAATTGCAATATCAATTAAACCTGACTGATACATTGTTATCATACCCTTTTTAATTGCCAATTTTCTGACCTCTGAAACAGGGGGGTTGGTTAAAATAAATCTTTCCATTTCTGAATCAACTAAGAATGCTTCAAATAACCCAGCCCTTCCTTTGTAGCCGGTAAAGTTGCAAACAGAACATCCTCCTTCTTCTTTTGCTCTCATTATTTTAAGTTTATCTAAATCAGGAAGTTTTACATTTTTTGGAATATTTCTTAATCCTTTTTTTATTTCAGATAATTCTTTTTCAGTCGGCTTTGAGGGAATACCGCATTCTTTACAAACTTTTCTGACCAATCTTTGAGCAACAGCCATTTTTAAACCAGAAGCTATTGTTGCAGGGTCAACACCAAGGTCTACGAGCCTTGGAATGGTTCCGGCTGCATCATTAGTGTGTAATGTACTAAGTACCAAGTGTCCGGTTAAAGAAGCTTGCAGGGCAATTTTAGATGTTTCCAGGTCTCTGATTTCTCCAACCAGTATAACATCGGGGTCTTGTCTTACAATTGAACGAAGTCCATCGGCAAAGTTATAGCCTTTTTCGGGTGCTACTTGTGTTTGCGAAACTCCTTTTAAGTGATATTCAATAGGGTCTTCAATAGTGATAATTTTAATTTCAGGGTTTTGGATTTTTTTCAAAAAAGCATACAAGGTCGTTGTTTTACCGGCTCCCGTAGGACCTGTGACAATTATCATGCCATTTGGTTTTTCAATTTCAGTCTGAAAAATTTTATAAAGGTCAGGCCTAAGTCCAAGTTCATCTAAAGAAATTAGACTTTTCGGATTTAAAAGACGCATAACAATTGACTCTCCATATTCTGCGGGCAAACTTGAAGTTCTGACTTCAATCAATAAATTATTAACATCAATTGTAAATCTTCCGTCTTGAGGTTTGTCTTTAATATTTAATTTTAATTTTGACAGAAGTTTTAATCGGCTGAGCAAATGACGGTAAGAGTCATGGGTAAAAAATATAACATCTTGCAAAATGCCATCTAATCTTATGCGAAGTCTTGTTTCTTCTTCTTGGGGTTCAATGTGCACATCGGAAGCATTAAGGCTTATTGCCCCATATAATATAACATCCAACAAGTCGGTGATGCTTTCAAGAAGATATCCTTCAATTTTCTTTTTAAAGCCTGCAATATCTTTTACTTCTGCATTAACCTCGTCAATTATTTTTGAAGAGATTGTTACAGACCCTAATATTTTTTTTGCTTCTTCCATAGCTTTTGTTTTGCAAAAGAAATTCGAAATTCGAATATCGAAATTCGAAAAGTGTTTTGTATTTTCTTATTTTGAATTTTTAATTTGTTTCGGATTTCTGATTTCGTGCTTCGGATTTTAAGTTATCAGTGATAACTTTTAGGTCGGCTCCGGCTTTCATTAAAGTTGACGCCAATTGAAAAATTTCCGGAGTTTGATTGTTTGTAAAATTATTTGTATGAATTATGAGTCCTGTTAAAAGGCATTCAGCAAATTCTTTATCGATAGTTTTATCTATGTCAAAAATTATTTCCGCAAGAGACCCTTCTGTTACTATGTTAATTTTACCAAATTTTTTGTTTTCTTGCATGTTGTCAATATTTAAAACCTGGCAATCAAGCAAGAAACCCAAAGAATCGAGATTTCTGGAAAGTTCTTTTTGGTAATCCTGTATGCCGATGGTAATTACAAGATCTGGTTTGGCCTCTTCGAAATAGAAGGAAATGTTGTCTTTTTTAATGTTTCCGCTTTCTAACATTAAATGTATTTTTAAAAAATCATCATTTTTTTCATAATGGACTTGTGATATTTTTGCGATACTGCCGGGAATTGAAATAACAAAATTCTTAGGATGAGAAATAAAATCTATTGAGGGAGATAGAAATTTTAATTTTTCGGGCAATTCTTCCATAACTACATTTACATTTTTGTCTAAATATTTTAGAGTATAAAAAAGAGCCATTGTACAGGCCATTGCCTCAGGCTCTTGTGAAGCTATCAGGTAAATATTTTTTGATGTAGCAATAAGATTTTTTGCCTCGCCCATAGGGTTATGACCGAGGGCTTCTTCTGAATTGTTCATAAATTTTTAAAATTTTAGGTTATTAAACCTTAAACGAATTCATTTCATTAGTCAACAAAAAACTGTGGATAAAAAATATATAACAAATAATACTAGGGAGACTCAAAAGTTGGGCGAAGAGTTTGCCAAAGAAGTTTTAAAAAACATGCCCGAAAAGGGAGCAGTAGTTTTTGGTTTACAAGGGAATTTGGGTGGAGGAAAGACGACTTTTTTGCAGGGGTTTGCAAAAGGCCTTGGTATTAAAGAAAAAATTTTAAGTCCTACATTTGTAATTCAAAAAAGATTTGGGAAATTTTATCATATAGATTGTTATCGTTTAAATAAGCCGGAAGATATTTTGGAATTAGGTTGGAAGGAAATTATTGAAGATGCAGAAAATATCGTGGCAATTGAATGGCCGGAAAAAATAAAGAAGTTTTTACCTAAAAAAACTATAATGGTTGAATTTGCATATTTAGAAAAAAACAAACGCCTTATTAATTTTAAAGTGTGATATAATAAAAAATGGAAAGGTTAATTATTATTGATTCAAATGCGTTGTTGCACAGGGCTTTTCATGCGTTGCCACCCTTAATGACAAAAACGGGGCAAGAAACAGGGGCGGTGTACGGATTTTTGCTGACATTGTTTAAGGCCATAACAGATTTAAAGCCAACGTACATTGTTGCTTGTTTTGACACAAAGGCGCCAACTTTTCGTCATGAAATGTATAAAGATTATAAAGCGCAAAGGCCCGTAACTCCAACAGGAATTGTTTCACAAATTCCAATCACAAAAGAAGTTCTTACGGCTTTTAATATTCCAGTTTTTGCAAAAGAGGGAGTAGAGGCTGATGACTTAATTGCCACAATTTGCGCTAAAAATTCTGGTATTGAAATTTATATAATATCGGGTGATTTAGACAACACGCAACTTGTAAGTGACAATGTAAAAGTTTATACCTTAGGTAAAGGCATTAAAGATACTGTAATTTATGATATAAATAAGGTAAGAGAAAGGTTTGGAGTAGAGCCAAATCAAATGGTTGATTTTAAAGCATTGACCGGTGACCCTTCTGACAACATTCCCGGGGTGGAAGGAATAGGAAAAAAAACAGCTGCTGAAATTATTCAAAAATATGACAACATAAAAAATCTTTATGACGAACTTTCTACAGATACTGCTGTTTTAAAACCAAAAGTAAAAGAAGTATTAAAAAAGAACAAAGAATCAGCCTTGATGTCGCGCGATTTGGCTCAAATGAAAAGTGATGTGGAAATAGATTTTAAAATAGAGGACTGCAAGTTTGGGAGTTATAATAAAGATAATATAGAAGAAGAGTTTAAAAAATTAGAATTCAACAGTTTAATTAATCGTTTGCCAACATTATAAAAATATGAATACAACATTAACATTTAGAGTCGCTTTGCCAATGATATTAGCCGGTATTTTTATATCGATTATTTTCTTTGCTATGCCTGGGGCCATTCAAATTGGTCCAGCTTTTTTTATAATACTTTTTTTTGTATGTGTTTTTATTTTTTTCTATGGATTTTCAACGGGGCAAAATATTTCGTTTCCTGTCAGAAAACTATTAAAAAGAGCCACTGACTTAAGCAAAGGAGATTTAAAGGCAAGGTCATATGTTGATGAAAAAGATGAAATTGGACAACTTGCCAAAATATTTAATAAAATAGCAGATGAATTAGAAGCAAGTAGAGCCAGTCAAGAGGTTGAAGAAAAATCAGTGGGGGTAAAAGTTCAGGCCAGGACAAAAGAACTTGAAGAAACAATAGACGCATTAGAGCAAAAAGTTAAGAATCGAACATTTGAGCTTGAAAGATTAATTGGGGAATCTAATAAATTACAAACAGCAGTGAAAGAAAAAGGCACAGAAAATGACCAACTTAAGAAAGAAATTGACGATCTTAGGCAAAAGGTTGGTGGGCAAAAATTGTCTAAAAAAAATCCTAAAAAAGTGGACACAGACAACGCTGAAGAATAATTTCTAAAAGTAATAAGCATTTTTATTATGCCAGAATTGCCCGAAGTCCAAACAACGGTAAACGGTTTAAAATCAAAGGTCCTTAAACGGGCCTTTGTTGATGTTTGGTCGGATTGGAAAAAAATTGTAAAAAAACCAAAATTGTTTGAAGATTTTGTAAAAGAATTAAAAGGGAAAAGAGCAATAAAAATTTGGCGTCGGGCAAAGAATGTTATTTTTGATTTGTCAGAAAATCATTCATTGTTGGTGCACCAGAAAATGACAGGCCACCTGTTGGTTGGGAAGTGGGTCAAAAATGGGGAAATGTGGAAGCCTGAGAAAAAAGGGCCTTTAAACGACCCTTACAACAGGTTTATCCATTTTATCTTTTTTTTAGATAATGGAGATATGATGGCGCTTTCAGACGCCAGGAAATTTGCTAAGATTGAGCTTTGGAAAACTGAGGAGTTGGTAAAAGAATTAAGTAAAATAGGACCAGAGCCCTTAGAAAAAAGTTTTACCTATGAAAGGTTTAAAAAAACCCTACAGAATAAACGGGGGAAAGTTAAACAAGTTTTAATGGATCCGGCAGTAATTGCTGGCATCGGAAACATTTATGCTTCGGAGTCTTTGTGGCAAGCAAAAATTCATCCCGAGAAAAATGTTGCAGATTTGTCTGAAAAAGAGTTAAAATCGTTGTACGAAGCAATTAGAAAAGTTTTAGAGCTTGCGGTAAAGCTGGGTGGGGAAAGTTTTTCAGATTACAGAAAACCAGACGGTTCTAAAGGCGACTTTGACACAGAAAGAAAAGCTTACAAAAGGGAGGGCCAAAAATGCCACAGGTGCGGCAATAAAATTGAAAGAATTGTTGTCGCCACAAGGGGCACATTTTTCTGTCCCTACTGCCAAAAACTATGATATATTTTTTGTACGGGGAGGATTCTTACAGGTCAAAAAGAAAGCTGGAAGAAATCGTTGAGGGGCATAAAAAAGTCCATAAGTCTGGGCTTAATTTAATTTATATAAACGCAGAAGAAACGACTTTTGATGATTTTTACAACAACTTTAAAATTACTTCAATGTTTGCCGAAAAAAAACTGATTGTTTTAAAGGATGTTTTTAAAGATAAAAATTTTCAAGAAAAATTTTTAGACAACATAAAAAATATCGAAAAAATCAAAGACATTGTTGTAATTCATGAGGAAAATTTGCCCGATCAAAGAACGAAGTTTTTTAAAGCGCTAAATAAAAAATCTGGAGAAATAAAAAGTCAAAATTTTATAAAACTGACACCGGCGGAAATGAGAAAATGGGTAGCGGCTGAATTTATTAAAAATAAATTAAAGGCAGACAGTGCAGCAATTGATTTACTTGTAAATTTTATTGGCAGCGATTTGTGGCGTGCATCAAATGAAATAAACAAATTATCTAATTATAAAAGAGGGGGCACGGTGATAAAAGAAGATGTTGTCGCTCTTGTAAAAGCAGATACTGAAAATGACATTTTTAAAACAATTGAGGCTTTGGCTTCGAAAAACAAAAAGCTTGCTTTGTCTTTATTCCATCAGCACCTAGATTCGGGCGATAATGCTCTTTATTTGCTTAGCATGATAACGTATCAATTTAGAAATATTTTAATAATAAAAGAGTTGCAAGGTAATGTGCCCTACGGATTCATTGCCGGAAAAACAGGGCTTCATCCTTTCGTGGTACAAAAGACTTATTATTTGTGTGATAAATTTTCAATGTCAGAATTAAAAAAAATCTACCAGAAAATTTTTCAGGTAGATTCAGAAATGAAAACAGGTCAAATTGAGCCAGAAACCGCGCTAGATTTATTGCTCACAGAAATATAATTAAAAACCGCCGATTAGGCGGTTTTTTTGTCGATTAATTTTGTAAGTCTTGATTTACGTCTTGAGGCGTTATTTTTCTTTATAACCCCCACTTTTGCCGCTTTATCTAATGCTTTATAAATTTCCGGTAAAAGTTTTTTTGCTTCACTCATTTCTTTTTTTGAAACGAAAGACAAGGCTTTTTTGATAACCTTTTTTAAGTTGTCCTTGTAAACAACGTTTTGCTCTGCTTTTCTTGCAGATACGCCGATTGCTTTTTTAGCTGATTTTGTTATTGCCATGATTTTATGAGCGAGGCGAATAAAATCACTTCGTAATTTTAGCATGATATATCGAATACCATATTGCTAAAATTGCGTTGCGACACCTTGCTGTATTTAATAACATAACATATAATTCTAACTTTTGCAAGGGTGTTTATTTCTTATTTAGCTTCTCGATCATGTCGCGGAGGGTGGCGGCCCGTTCAAAGTCCATGTTTTTAGCAGCTTCTTTCATTTCTTTTTCCAGCAGTTTTTTGTCGTGGACAACCCAAAATTCTTCAGCAACATCCTGTTTTTTGGAAAACCCCCATTCACGTATTCCGGAAATAATTGTTGTTGGAGTAATCTTATTCTTTTTATTATAAGCTTCCTGAATTTTTCTTCTCCTGGTTATTTCTTTAATGGCATTTTTCATTGAAAATGTTTCTTTGTCGGCATACAAAATTACCCGGCCTTGGATGTGCCTGGCAGCTCGGCCCATTGTTTGTATTAGGGTTGTTTCATTCCTTAAAAAGCCCTCTTTGTCAGCATCTAAAATTGCCACCAGCGAAACTTCGGGCAAATCGATGCCTTCTCTTAAAAGGTTAATTCCAACTAAAACGTCATATTTACCTTCACGTAAATCTTTTAAAATTCCCGGTCTTTCCATTGTTTTTACTTCCGAATGCAGATATTGGGTTTTTACCCCGTGCTCAACCAAATAATCAGAAATTTCTTCAGCAAGTCTTTTTGTCAAAGTAACCACTAAAACTCGGTGTTTTTTATCGGTTTCTTTTTTTATTTCAATAAGCAAGTCTTTGATTTGTCCGCCAGTTGGCGGATTCGTTTTTCTAATTTCTATAGAAGGTTCTAATAAGCCGGTGGGCCTTATCAGTTGTTCTACAATATTTTTGCCCGCTTTTTGTTTTTCAAAAATAGCAGGGGTAGCCGAAACATAAATTGTTTGCTTCTGTCTTTCCTCAAATTCTTTAAAGGTTAATGGGCGGTTGTCGATTGCCGAAGGCAAGCGAAACCCAAAGTCAATTAAGGTTTGTTTCCTTATTCTATCTTGCACTGACATTGCCCTAATTTGTGAAACCGAAATGTGTGACTCATCAATGCAAATAAGTGGGCCATTTGGGTTGAAGTAATTAAAATAATCAACCAATGAAAATGGCGCTTGTCCTGGCTTTCTGAATTCAAGTTGGCTTGAGTAGTTTTCAATCCCATTGCAAAAACCGTTTTCTTGGAGCATTTCAATGTCATAATTTGTCCGTTGCAAAAGTCGTTCGGCTTCTAAATATTTGTCTTGCTTGTTTAACTCTTTGACCCTTGCATCAAGTTCGGACTTAATGTTTTGGATGGCAATTTTAATTTTTTCTTGTGGAGCAACCCAAAAAGTGGCGGGGAATAAGTGAATTGAATTAAGCACCGTGAAGTTTAAAACTGTTCCGGGTTTAGATTCGGAAATTTTTTCTATTTTATCTCCCTCGAATTCTACCCGAATTATTTTTTCACCCGTAACTAAGTGAATTTCAACAATGTCACCACGTACCCGAAAAGTGGCTGGCTTAAATTCAATGTCATTTCTTTTATATTGAAGCCCCAGTAAAAGCAGAATAAAATTTTTTCTTGAAAAGTTTTGGCTAGTTTTTATTTCTAAAGAAATGTGTTCGTAGTTTTCAGGTGAACCAATGTTGTAAATGCATGAAACTGAAGCTACAACAATTACATCTTTTCTGCTGATTACGTCTTGCACAGCCGAATGGCGAAGCCTGTCAATTTCTTCGTTTACTTTGGCATCTTTTTGGATATAGGTGTCTGAGTGGGGGATGTAGGCTTCGGGTTGGTAATAGTCATAGTAAGACACAAAATAGTGCACGGCATTGTTCGGAAAAAATTCTTTGAATTCCTGGTAAAGTTGGGCAGCCAAAGTTTTGTTGGGGCAAATAATCAATGTTGGTTTTTGTGTTTTTTCAATAACATTTGCCAAAGTAAATGTTTTACCCGAGCCCGTAACACCCAAAAGCACCTGGTGTTTTACCCCTGTTTTTAGGTTGGCAACCAGTTTTTCTATTGCTTTTGGCTGGTCACCCGTTGGCTTAAACTTTGAAACCAATTTAAACTTTTCCATAAGTTTTATAATATACCATAAAAAAGGCTTTCTTTCCATATAAATTTATGCTAAAAATAGTTAATATGATTGGATATTTGAATGGTAATCTAATTTTAAAGAAAGATAAATTTGTGATTTTAGAAGTGGCCGGGGTGGGCTATAAGATTTTTTTGTCGCAATTCAACATTGCAAAATTGCCTGAAGTTGGGTCAGGTTTAAAGTTTTTTATTTTTCACAACATAAAAGAAGAGGCCTCGGATTTGTACGGATTTTTTACTTATGAAGAAATGGAATTTTTTGACATTTTAATGGACATTCGTGGAGTTGGGCCAAAGGCTGCTTTAGAAATTTCGGTTGTCGGGCCACTAGACAGAATAAAAGACAAAATTTTAAAACAGGACGAAAATGTTTTTGCTGGAATTCCCGGAATTGGTTCTAAAAAAGCAATGACAATAATTTTGGAACTTACGGGGAAAATTAAGATGCTTGGCCAAAAGAAAGTTTCGGGCGATGAAGCAATTGATGCTTTGATGCAACTTGGTTTTTCAAAACAACAGGCAAAAGATGCTTTGGAAAATGTTTCACCAGCCAAGCCAGCTGAAGAAAGAATTAAGCTTGCCTTGAAAAACTTAGGCAAATAATGTAATGTAATGTAAGGTAAGGTAAAGTAAAGTATATATGAATTTTGCGAAAGTAAACAACATAATTATTATTAGCCCCTTTTTTAAGGAGGAGTAATTTTAATTAAAAAATAAAAAATTAAAACTGCCCCTCTAAAAGGGGTTTTTCTTTTTATCGCTTGGCCTATTTTCGCTCGCCAATCAAATTTTTTCTCGTCAGACATCCTCTCTTTCAGGGGAGCCTACGTCTTCCTCGAAAGAAATTTATTGGCTCGCCTCGTAAGCCTCGCTAAAAATATGAAAACAATAAAAATTTTTGATACAACTTTGCGCGACGGGGCGCAGGACCCCAGAATTTCTTTTTCGGTACATGACAAACTGGAAATAGTCAAAAGACTGGATAAGTTTGGTGTAGATTATATAGAAGGCGGGTGGCCGGGGTCTAATGAAAAAGATACAGAATTTTTTAAAAAAGTAAAAAAATTAAAACTAAATAATGCGCGAATTGTTGCCATGGGTATGACTTACCGAAAAAATAAAGAGCCAGAAAACGATAATCAACTTTTAAATTTATTAAAAGCTGAAACAAAAATTGTTTCTATTGTTGGCAAAACTTCTGCAAAACAAGTAAAAAATACTTTAGAAATTAGTTTAGAAAAAAATTTAGAAATAATTAAGAAAAGTTGTAGGTTTTTAAAAAGTAATGGCAGGGAAGTGTTTTTTGCTGCAGAACATTTTTTTGATGGTTTTAAGGAAAACAAAAAATATTCTTTGAATTGTTTAAAGGTTGCGGTTGAAGGTGGAGCATCGTGTATTGTTTTGTGTGACACAAATGGAGGAAGTTTACCTTGGGAAGTTGGAAAAATTGTTGCTGAAGTCAAAGAAAACATTAATTTGTCAATTAGTATACACTGCCACAATGATTCTGAAACTGCTGTTGCAAATACATTGATGGCCATAGAGTCTGGTGCAGAACAAGTACAAGGCACAATTAACGGTTATGGTGAAAGGACGGGGAATGCCAATTTATGTTCGGTTATTCCTGCTTTAAAATTAAAAATGGACTACAAATGCAATGTTTCTGACAGGGCTTTAAAAAATTTACAGAATCTTAGCAAGTTTGTTTCAGGCGTTGCGAATGTCCCGCTTTATGAAAAACAGCCATATGTTGGAAAGGATGTTTTTAAACATAAAGCGGGTTTGCATGCAAATGCAATAAGTAAAGACGTAAACAGTTATAATCACATAGTGCCAGCTTTAGTAGGAAATTCATTTTCTGTAATAGTTTCAGAATTATCAGGAAAGGCAAACATTGCAATGAAGGCAAAAGAATTTGGAATTAAACTGTCAGAGGAGCAAGTTGAAAACTTTTTACAAAAAATAAAAAGCAAAAATTTTAATTTTGATGGAGCAGATAAAAGTTTAAAAGTTTTGATGCAGTATTATTCAAAATTGTAAAACTGTGCTAAATTAGATTAATGACATTTAAGGAAAAAGTAAAAAAGTTTATACCAAGGTTTATTTTAAGTATTTACCATTTTTGTTGGGCTTTGCTGGGAGCTGTTGTTTTTGCCTGCCTGCCGGCAGGCAGGGTTTTTCAGAAAAATAAATTTAAAATAATCGGCATTACCGGCACTAGTGGCAAAACAACAACAACCCATTTAACAACTGCCATTTTACAGGAAGCCGGTTATAAAGTCGCTTCAATTTCTTCTGTTAGGTTTAAAATTGGTGAAAAGGAATGGGAAAACAAATATAAAATGTCGATGCCCGGACGTTTTGTAATTCAAAAGTTTTTATGGCAGGCCTGCCTGCCGGCAGGCAGGCAAAAAAAGCCATGTGACTTTGTTGTGCTGGAAGTTACTTCAGAGGGCATAAGGCAGTTTCGTCACAGGTTTATAGATTTTGACACAGTTGTTTTTACCAATTTGTCACCCGAGCACATTGAAAGCCACGGAGGTTTTGAAAATTATAAAAAAGAAAAATTAAAACTGTTTAAGGCGGCTAAAAACATTCACGTAATAAACGGTGACGATAAAAATGCAGAAGACTTTTTAAAAATCCCGGCAAAACAGAAAATTGTTTTTGGAATTAATGACGCAAAAAACCTAAATTTAAAACTCCAGTTGGTGGGGGACTTTAATGTTATGAATGCTTTGGCTGCAATGAATGTTGCAATGGCTTATGGTGTCAGTTTAGAAACATGCAAAAAAACATTGGAAAAAGCAAAAAGTATTTCAGGAAGAATGGAAGTGGTAACTGTCCCGCCACAGCGGGATCCCGCCCGAGGCGGGAAAAGTCCAATTAAAGTTGTTGTTGATTATGCTCATACACCAGAACAATTAGAAAGTGTTTATAAAACCTTCAAAGAAGAGCCATTAATTTGTGTTTTAGGAAGTTGCGGAGGTGGCAGGGATAAGTGGAAACGTCCCGTGCTTGGACAGTTGGCTAAAAAATATTGTAAAGAAATTATTTTAACCAATGAAGACCCCTATGATGAAGATCCTCTTTATATTATAAAAGAGATAGAAAACGCTTTGTTGAATGATGGAGTGGTTAAGCATCAAATAATTCTTGATAGGGGGAGGGCCATAGAAAAGGCCGTAGCTCTTGCCAAACCTGGAGATTGTGTTATAATAACAGGAAAGGGGTCAGAGCCATGGATGTGTGTTGCAAATAATAAAAAGATTCCGTGGTCCGATAAGGAAATAGTAAAAGAAATGTTAAAAAAATCTTACCCCTCAATTAAAAATTCACCCAGTTAAATAAAATTCCTTGAATTTTAATTTTACAAAGTAAAATTATTTAACAGGGTAAATTAACATAAAAATATGGGAGATCCAGAAAACCCAATGTCAAAAGATCAAACACCAGATCCAATAGAGCCAGAATTACCGCCAGAACAAGAAGAAGGTTTGCCTAAAATGACAGACGCTGAATTTGAGCAAGCTCAAGAAGCTTATGCAAAGCAAAGAGGTAAAGAAGCAGAATTAAAACAGCGAGGATTAAAAGCGCGACAAAAAGATGCTGACGCTGCTGTTGCTGCTAAAGAAGCATTGCCGCCAAATTATAAGGTGCCACCTAAAATTGATTTAGAGGGGCTCCCGCCATTGGCACCTCCGCCCGAATTGCCACCATTACCTCCAAGAGTATCTCCAGAAGGAGTAACTCCTCCACCAAAGCCTTTTTGGGAAACTATGCCGCCTCCTCCGTTATTCCGTAAAAAAGAAATTCCTTTAAGGCCAGAAGCGTTGCCCGAAGAGGACGTGGTTGTATCTCCACTGAGCCCAGAAGATTTAAAAAGAACAAGAGGAAGGGGAAATAGGGGTGAAAAAAATCCAGAACCAGAGGTCGTAATAGAAGCAACGTTCGAGGAAAAACCAGGCCTTGTAGAAACACTTTTAACTCCACGAGAAGGATCGCTTGGAGAAAAAATCGGCCTTAGAAGTTGGGTGAAGGGAATTTTTCATAAAAAAGGAAAGGAAGTGAATCCATCACCAGAACAAGAAGTTGGTGTTGCAAAAGCAGCTGGTGGTGTTTTTTCCGAAGTGCGGAATGGAATTGGAGGAGCATTTGGAAGATTTAGAGATAGACAAAAAGAAAAAAGAGAAGAAGAACAAAGAAGAAGGGAAGAAGAATTTTTTGGTGACGACGATGATGAGATAACAAGGGAATCCCATGAAGAGCATGAGCCAGAGCTTGGTCCAAAACTTACAAAAGAAGAAGCCGAAGAGTTAAGACCAAGGAAAGGGAAATTAACAGAAAAAGAAGAAAAGGAAAAATGGGAGGAAAAGTTTCAAGAGGATGAGGAAAAGCTTAAAGAAGAAGAAAAGGAGAAAGAAAAAAAGGAAAATCCTAATGATATTAGGAATGTTGGAGAAAAACTTGGGGGTTATTTTTGGGGATTGTGGCACGAAGTAACAACAGGTCATATTCCAACTGATAGAGAGTTAATTTTGAGAACAATAGATAAAAGGGAACTAAAAGAAAAATATAAAGAAATTAAAAAAACAATTGAGAAGGAGTTAGAAGAAAACAAATCAGCAGAAAATGGTGAAGACTTAACAGAAAATCAAAAAATAGAAAAAATAAAAAAATTACGTGAGTTGGGAGATGAAAAAAAACAAGAAAAAAAATCTTTACAGAAAGAATGGCTGAAAAAATCGGGGGAAGAAGAAAAGAAATGGGGGGAAGACCACCCTATTCAGCACACACTTAAATGGGGAGCGATAAGAGGAGCTGGTTTTCTTTGGGATGTTTTTAGGGTCGGACTTAGTTTTGTCTTTAAGAATATTCCCAGATTTCTTTGGCAAGTTGGAAAAGAAATTGTAGAAAAAAAAGGAAGACTAACATTTATGGGAATGTATAAAATAACTGGAAAACTTTTTGATTTCAGTCTTCCGAAGCCTAATAGCAATAAATAAAAATTATGAAAATAAAAGACATACAAGAACTATCAATAAAAATGGGGATGGATGTTGATTTCCGGGGAAGAGAAGGCGTCCAAAAGCTTTTAGATGCAAAAAAGAAAAAATTTGAAAAATTGTCAGAAGAGGACAAGGCCGATTTTGATAAAGATGTTTTGGAAAACCCTTACATGGATTCAAACGTTTATAATGTTGTTGATGCTGAAAAAGAAGTTAAAAGAGTTTTGGTTGGAATAGACATTGGACCAGATGAAGTTATGCTTGCAAAATATTTGGGTGAAAAACAAGGTAAAGAAATTGATTTGGTTATTGCTCATCACCCAATTGGGAAAGGCTTAGCACAACTTGCCGATGTAATGGATTTGCAGGCCGATGTTTGTAATTATTATGGTGTTCCAATTAATGTTGCCGAAGGTTTAATGAAAGAAAGAATTTCAGAGGTTGCCAGGGGTGTTAATGCTTCAAACCACCAGCGCACAGTAAACACAGCACAACTTATTGGTGTCAGTTTAATGAATTCACATACACCATGTGATAATTTAGCAGCCAAATTTTTGAAAAATTTTGTTGAAGAAAGAAAGCCCGAAAGAATTGGCGATTTAATTAAAATTTTAAAAGAAATTCCTGAATACAAAGAAGCAATGAAAATTGGAGTTGGTCCTAAAATTTTTGTTGGTGCACTAGACAACAGGTGTGGCAAAATTGCGCTTTCCGAAATTACTGGTGGCACAGAAGGCTCGCCAAAGCTTTATGAAAAAATGGCTCAAGCAGGCGTTGGCACAGTTGTAGGAATGCACATTTCTGAAGAGCATAAAAAAGAGGCCGAACAGGCTCATGTAAACATTGTAATTGCAGGGCACATTTCTTCAGATTCGCTGGGGGTAAATTTGTTTGTGGATGAGTTAGAAAAACAAGGGATTGAAATTGTCCCATGCTCGGGCTTCACCCGCGTTTCTAGAGTTTAATAAAATATAAAAAAAAGAAGAAGGTTGAAAGGCCTTCTTTTTGTGTGGTTTTAGATAGATGGTGTTCGTGTTGTAAATGAGCGGAAATAGGGAAGGAGGCTTGGGCGAGCCATTTGCATGAGCATTTGGCTCGCCCAAGGTTAAGTTCAAACGATGGCGACTTCCTTAGGCAAGGTTGTACGACATACCTCCGCCCGGGTCGTCCGCGTTCGACTTCACTTCATCCGTGTTTGCTTTCGACTTCGCGATCGCGGTTTCTTGTGCGACTCGCGCGATACCATTGAATGCCACCGCACTGGGTGGCGAATTCATAAACTTCATCAGGATTTCCTCCTTTTGTTGTTTTTTACTGTGAGGCAGACACCAGTGTCTCCTCAAATTTAATATATCACTTCCAAAAAATATTTCAAGTTTCTAGCCTTGAATTTACGCTTGACATAGGCGGTTTTACGGGTAAAATAGGAAGCAGGAGGAGGTGCGAGACTTGTTCTCTAGGACATAATAGTTTACAGCGATGGCGGAAAAAAGTGTACACCTAATTTCATTGTCCGAAATTAGCTTTAAGAAAGCTTCAAAATCGTTGCAAAATATTAGCCTCCTCACCAAAAATCATCAGTTAAACTGGTGTTTTTTTGTTGAAATGATAAGATAAAATAAATCGCTTAGCAACAAATTTTTCGCTCGCCAAACAAATTTTTTCTGCGGCTTGACTATCCCTTCGGGACAGTGACCCTCGCCTCGAAAAAATTTATTTGTCTCGCTTAAAAATATTGCCTCGCTAAAATTATGTTTAAAGCAAAAATAAAAAAAGTTAAAAAAGTTACTAAAAAAGCTATTAAAAAAATCATAAAAAAATCTAAACCTGCCCGACGTGGAGGAGGGCAGAAATTAATTGGCAGAATTACTCATTATTTTTCAAATATTGAGGTTGCGGTCATAAATTTAGTTATGCCTTTAAAAGTTGGAGATAAAATAAGGATAGTTGGTGGAAAAGAAACAGATTTTGATCAAAAAGTTAGTTCTATGCAAATTGATTATAAAGAAGTAAAATCGGCCAAGAAAGGAAGTTCGGTTGGAATGAAGGTGAGTGAGAAAGTTCATGATGGTTACAAGGTGTATAAAATTTAAAAATAAATAATGATAAAAAATATACAAGAAGAAATAGAAGATAAAATTATTGATTACATTAACTTTGGAGCATCTTCACGACTGGTAATTGTAAAATCAGAAGAAAAGGGGTTTGAGGATTACTTGATTGTAGGAAGGAAGGGGAAGTACAAAGAAAATGTAATGTATTTTGATATAAACTCTTTTGTCTTGCCGGCAAAAGAAAGTAATTTTATAAAAGATTTCTCAGAAAAAAGTTTTAGAGCCGAAAAAAATTTCTATTTGATTTTTACATACTTTGATGAGCCAAAACAAAAAATAAATGATTACATTTGGTTAATTCCCGCATTAGATTTTAAAGACATTGCTGATATAGGAAAAGATGATAAGGGTGAAACTTTTTTAAGATTTGAATCTTCCTCTGACATCAAAAAACAAAATAAATATTCGAAATTTTTAGTGGATGTCAAAACTTTGGGCAACCTGATATTGGATGCTTATGAAAAAGGTGAAAAACTTGACTATGGTAAAATGGGTATTCAGGAAAAAAGAGAGGTAAAATTGGAAAGTGTAAAAGAGTTTTTATGTAATGCCAGGCACGAAACCTATGCATCTGGTTCGGGCTCAATTGAAACTCCTCAGTTTTTAGAATCTAAACAGTTTGATTTTCAAAAAGGAGGTTATTTTTATCGCGATGTGTTTTTTAATGGAGAGAAAAGAATTATTGGGCAAGAAATTATTTATCAGGATGCAAAACCTATTTTTGGAATGAGCTATATCGGAACACAGCTGGGTAGATTGGAGACAGATTTTTTAAAAGAATCTTTGTATCGATTATTTGAAAAATGTCGTCTTGGAGAAGTTTGTGAATATGAAAAAAGAGAATACAAATATGTGTGTCATGGAAAAGGCAGTTTAGATGAATTTTCAGGCGAAGAAGAAATATTTTTAAATGGTAAAAGTATATATAAGTTAACTTATCAGGGTGGCATTTTATAAAATGAAATTTGCAGGTGATTTTCATATACATTCAAAATATTCCAGGGCGGTTTCACCCGCAATGAATTTAGCAAACATCGACAGGTGGGCCAAGGTAAAAGGAATTAAGGTTGTAGGCACTGGCGACTTTACCCACCCTTTATGGTTTGAGGAAATAAAAGGAGAGCTTGAGCCCGCAGAGAGTGGGCTTTTCAAGTTTAAAGGATATGATTTTGGCACAAGATTTTTACTGACTTCAGAAATTAGTTGTATTTATAAAAAGAAGGGAAAAGTCAGAAAAACTCATATTATTATTTTTGCTCCTTCAATAGAAGTTGTAGAAAAAATAAATGCGAAACTTGGAGAAATCGGAAATTTGCATTCAGATGGTAGGCCAATCTTAGGATTGGATTCAAAAGAATTATTAAAAATTGTTTTGTCGGCCGATGAAAATTGTTTGTTTGTGCCGGCTCATGCTTGGACACCATGGTTTTCTGTTTTTGGTTCAAAGTCCGGTTTTGACTCTTTGGAAGAATGTTTTGATGAAGACGTGAAAAATATTTATGCGATTGAAACAGGGTTAAGCTCTGACCCGGCAATGAATTGGAGAGTATCAAATTTAGATAAAGTTTCTTTAATCTCAAATAGTGATGCGCACTCTTTGGCTAAAATAGGAAGGGAAGCCAATGTTTTTGATACAGAATTAAACTATGAATCTATCATTGAGACTATAAAAACAAAGAACAAAAAAAAGTTTTTATATACAATAGAATTTTTTCCGGAAGAAGGAAAATATCATTATGACGGTCATGCTTTATGCAACTTTAGTTGTTCGCCGAAAGAGTCAAAAAAATATAATAACATTTGTCCAAAATGTAAAAAACCGCTGATTATTGGAGTGCTCAACAGAGTTGAAGAATTAGCTGACAGGCCCGAAGGCTTTGTGCCAAAAAATGCAATTCCTTATAAAAGCTTAATTCCTTTGAATGAAATTATTGCAGAATCTTTAGGAGTGTCATTAGCTTCTAAGGAAGTTGTAAAACATTACAATAATTTAATAAATGGATTAGGTTCAGAATTGGAAATATTATTAGATGTTAACGAAAAGGAAATAGAAAAAAAATCTCTTTTGAAAATTGCTGCTGCCATAATGAAAGTTCGAAAAGGGGAAGTTGTAATAGACCCTGGGTATGATGGTATTTTCGGAAAAATAAAAATTTAAGGGCTGGGGATTAAATGCTATTGACCTTTTCTTCTATTAGAATAAAATATAGTATATTATTTAACTTGATAATTCATATATGGCCCCTAAAATTTTTTATTTAACAAAAGAGAAACTAAAAGAGCTTAAGCAGGAATATGACAGGCTTTTGGGTGCAGAAAAGGAAAAAAATTTAACGGAAGAGGCTCCTAAAATTTTAGAATCAGAAGACTTAAACCCGGAGTTTGTAAGCTTTCAAGAAGACATAGGTTTCTTAAGGGCTAAAATGGATGAATTGAAGGATATTATAGACAACCATGTATTGATATCAATCCCTCCGAAAGATCAGCAGGGAGTTGTTGGGGTGGGAGCCAAAATTATGGTTGATGCGGGCGGGCACAAGGCAGAATTTGCTATTGTCGGAACGCTTGAAGCAAACCCTGCATTGGGAAAAATTAGCAATGAATCGCCAGTCGGGAAAGCCTTTTTAGGACATAAGGTAGGAGACGAAGTCCTTATTACGTCGCCTACTAAATTAACTTATAAGATTAAAAAAATAAAATACGAAATTAATTAGTTTTAACGGCGGAAAGGGGTAAAAGCCCCTTTTTGTTTTGTTTGTAGTATAATATAAGAATTAATTGTTATAAACATGCCTAAAGTTATAAATAAAATAATAAAAATATTAATAGCCAGTGATTTTATGCTATTTTTGGGTTGGGGAATTTTGTCACCGGTATTTGCGATATTTATTTTAGAAAAAGTTTCGAATACTGGACCAATTCATGCGGCTGAAATAGCCGGATTGGCAGCTTTTTTTTATTGGGTGCCGAAAGCATTTTTTGAGGTGCCAATGGGAATTTATTTAGATAAAAATCCAGGAGAAAAAGATGATTTTTGGTTTATGATTACAGGAATGTTTATAATATCCTTGGTGCCTATTGGATATATGTTTTCTTTTTTGCCTTGGCATATTTATGTTTTACAGGTAATTTATGCTGCCGGTCAAGCAATGGTTTTACCATCGTGGCTTGCCATATTCACCCGTCACATAGATAAGGGGAAAGAGGCTTTTGAATGGAGTCTAGAAACGGCTTTTTTAAGCATAGGAACTGGTGTGACCGGAGGAGTGAGTGGCGTTGTTATTGCTTTTTTAGGCTTTAATGCTTTATTTATATTTGTGAGCGTTTTGACAATATTATCGATGGCTTTATTGCTTTTGATTAGAAATAATCTTTCTGCCAGAGATAAACATTCAAGTATATTTATTTTAGAAAAACCGGGGATGGAACCGTAAAAATATGAAGAATCAGGAGTTGGCAAAAATTTTTAATGACATAGCAAGATTTTTAGAAATGGAGGGAGTGGCTTTTAAACCCTATGCTTATCAAAGAGCCGCTATTTCATTGGAAACTCTGCAAGAAGATGTGGGTGAAATTTATAGAAATGGAGGGACAAAAGCTTTGTTGGAAATATCTGGGGTTGGAAAGGCATTGGCTGACCACATAGAAGAATATTTAAAAACAGGGAAGGTCAAAATTTACGAAGAATTTAAAAAGAAGCTGCCAATTAATTTAGATGAGCTGACAAAAGTTGAGGGGATGGGTGCCAAGAAAGCAAAAGTCCTCTATCAGAAACTGGGAATTAAAAATGCGAAAGATTTAGAAAAGGCAGTGAAGGCTCATAAGGTTGCTCCGCTTTTCGGGTTTGGTGAAAAAACTGAAAAAAACATTTTACAGGGTTTGGAGTTTTTAAAAAAGGATAAGGGTAGGTTTTTACTTGGCGAAATTATGCCGACGGTAAATGATATTGTCGATAAAATAAAAAATTTAAAAGAGGTTGAAAAAATAAGTATTGCCGGTTCGCTTCGCAGAAGAAAAGAAACGATAGGGGATGCTGATATTTTAGTTGTGTCAAAAAGCCCTAAAAAAATTATGGACTTTTTTGTCGGATTGTCTGGCGTTGAAAAAATTTGGGGCAAGGGTGCGACGAAGTCATCAATTAGAATGAAAGAAGGTTTTGACATTGACTTGAGGGTAGTGCCCAAAGAAAGCTATGGCTCGGCTTTGCAATATTTCACAGGAAATAAAGACCACAATATTGTTACAAGAAAAATTGCCATTGAGAAAGGTTTAAAGCTTTCTGAATATGGTTTATTTAAGGGCAGTAAAATGATTGCCGGTAAAACAGAGGAAGAAGTTTACAGGGCGTTGGGAATGACTTGGGTAGAGCCTGAGTTGAGGGAAAATGAAGGAGAAATTGAAGCGGCGCTTAATGGAAAATTACCTAGGTTGGTTGAATTGAAAGACATTAAGGGGGATTTGCATTGCCACTCAAAACCAGATGAACTGAAGCATGCCAATAAGCCCAAAAATTCGATTGAAGAATTAGCAAAAGAAGCTATAAAATTAGGGTATGAATATTTAGGAATTTCTGATCACACGAAGTTTTTAAAAATTGATGACGGTTTAGATGAAAAGGGGCTTCTAAAGCAAAATGAAGAAATTAAAAAAATAAATGAGAAGTTTAAAAAACAAAATTTATCATTTCGTATTTTAAGCGGTTGTGAAGTTAATATTCTTCCCGATGGGTCAATAGACATAAAAGATGAAGTCTTGGAAAAACTTGATTATGTTATTGGTGGAGTGCATTCTTCTTTTAAAATGGAAAAAGCAGAAATGACAAAAAGAATTATAAAAGCTATGGAAAACCCGAATGTGGATATAATTGCCCATCCTTCGGGTCGATTAATTGGAAAAAGAGACGAATATCAAGTGGACTTTGATAGGGTGTTGGAGGTTGCCAAAAAAACTGGTACAATTTTAGAAATTAACGGTAACCCTTTGAGGTCGGATTTGCGGGACTTATATATTCGCCGAGCCAAGAATATAGGCGTTAAAATGATTATAAACACCGACACCCACCAAAAAGAACATTTAAAATTTATGGAATATGGCGTAGCAATGGCCCGCAGAGGATGGTCGGAGAAGTCGGATATTATAAACACTTTGCCAGCTGAAGAATTATTAAAAAGTTTAAAACGGAAATAAAATGCCTAGGGAAAAATCAGCGGGGGCAATAATTTATAGATTAGAAAATGGAGTGCCACTCTATTTGCTTTTGCATTACCCCACGGGGCATTGGGAGTTTCCTAAGGGGCACATTGAAGCGGGGGAGACAGAAGAAGAAACAGTTAAAAGAGAAATTTTTGAAGAAACAGGATTGAATGATATAAAAATTATTCCTGGGTTTAAAAAGTATATAAAATATTTTTTTAGGCAATACCCGACAAAAGCCCCGAAGGGCATTTTGACGGGCCCGTTAGAATCTTCGCGAAGCGAAGTTTCGTCGGGTAAAGATAAGCGGCCATGGATTTTTAAGTTGGTAGTTTTTTTTATTGGTGAAACTAAAACAAAAGAGGTTCAAATTTCTCATGAACATCAGGATTACTTGTGGCTCCCGATTGACGAAGCTATCAAACAGACAACTTTTAAAAATTCTAAAATATTGTTGAAAGAAGCCGACAAGTTTGTTGGTAAAAATTTAAAATAATGAATAAAAAAGCGCCCCTTGAAGGGCGCTTTTTTTTAATGTTGTATTATTCTTTTATTGATTTTACCGCTTTTATCGCTTTCGTTGTAGGCGCTGTCGCCTTTACTTCTTCGATAATTTTTACAAATATTTCCGGGTAGTCATTTGCAAGCTCTGACAAAACTTTTCTGTCTATTTCTATTTTGGCTTTTTTGAGTCCGGCAATGAATCTGCTGTAGGTAATGCCATTTTGGCGAGCCAATGCGTTAATCTGTAAGTTCCATAAACCTCTAAAGGTTCTTTTCTTAACTTTTCTATCTCTGTAGGCATAGGTCCAAGCATGTCTTAAAGCATCTTTTGCTAACTTAAATTTAGATTTTCTTCCGTACTTAAAACCCTTAGCATGTTTCATCAAATGCTTTCTGTGCTTTCTGGCTTGTACGGCTCTTTTAATTCTTGACATGTTATTTAGTTAAAAATTTTTTTAATCTTTTTGCTTCGTTCGGCGCTAACGCAACCCACTTGCGTCCTTTTCTACGCGCCTCACCTGTTTTTTTCGACCTGTAATGGTTTTGACCTGTGGCTCTTCTTAAAATTTTACCATTTTTGGTAATTTTAAATCTTTTAACCAGGGCCTTTTTTGTTTTGTTCATGCTATTGTCTGGAGATAATCATTGCAAAACCTCTTGGTTCACGCTTTAATTCTCTCTCTGTTTTAATTGGTATTAATGAATTTAATTTTTCCAGGAATAATTTTACTTTATCTGTGGCAAATCCTCCCATTGCTTTTTCTCTGCCTCGAAGCGCCATGTTAACTTTTACTTTATTTCCTTCTTCTAAAAATTTCTTTGCTTGGGTTGCTCTTATCTCCATGTCATGTGGTGAAATTCCAAAGGTCAATCGTATCTCTTTCAACTCTCCTCCCTTTGGTTTTGCAATTTTCTTTTCTTTCTTTTGTTGCTGATAAAGGTATTTTCCGTAATTAGCTATTCTGCAAACAGGAGGTTCTACCTTTTCTGTCACTTGAATTAAGTCCAGCCCCTTTGATTTAGCTAGGTCGATTGCGGCAAATATGTTCATTATGCCAAGCTGTTCGCCGGTTTCTGAAATAACTCTTACTTCTTTTGACCTTATAAAATTGTTTATTAAAGTTTTATCGATGTTCGTTTACCCGGTCAAATAAAATCCTCTGGATTTTAATTTTGCTAAAGCAAAATTATTTGACTGGGTGAATTAATTATATTAGTGGAAGTGGCGAGGTTGAACTCGCGTCTGAAAAGTTTTTAAAAGTAATTCTACAAGTTTATTCAGTTTTGATGTTCGAGCGTTAAATAAATAACTGACAAAATTTTTAACGCCTTATCTCCTTAGTTTTGACAAGCCTTATGGAGAAGAAAGCTGTCTATCCTAATAATATAACACCCTTGGTCCGTTTATTAGGAGTCAACGGTAAGGATGCCGTGTTAAGCAAAAGCTAACGCGGGTTGCTTATTGAAATTAAAATTAGCAATTATGTTTTCCCCAAGAAGATTAAAGAGCCCTTGGGAAGCTCAACTTGCCTTACTTAAAAGAACAATCCATCGAGACATTCACTCCCGATTAATCTGCTAATTCGCGGTTAGTCTCTCTTTCAATGTCACGACTTTTGATTTTCTCTTTCTTGTCGTATTTCTTCTTACCTTTAGCTAACCCGAATTCGAGCTTTATCCTACCATTATTCTCATATATTTTCAAGGGGATAAGGCTAAAACCCTTCTCGTTGGACTTTCCTATAAGGTAATTTATCTCTTTTTTGTTTAAAAGAAGCTTTCTCTCCCTTTCTTCGTTGTAGTCGGCTCCGGCATTATTCGGCTGGTAAGGAGGCACTTTTACGCCCAATAAATAGGGTTCACCGCTCTTTACAGACACAAAGGTGCCGGACAAATTAATGTGGCCGGTTTTAATTGATTTAACTTCTTGACCAAACAAAACAATGCCCGCTTCAAATTTTTCAAGCACATTATAATCAAACCCAGCTTTTTTGTTTTCACTGTAAACTTTCATTAAATTACTTTAACACTCCTTCTCGCTTATGGCAACCTTTATTTTTAGAGAGATTTATGATAAAAATAGATATAAATATATGAATAAAAAGGCAAAGGAAACAATTATAATTTCATTGGGCGGGTCATTGGTGGCGCCCTCTGGAATTGACATGAGCTTTTTAAGGACATTCAAACATTGTTTGGAAAGGCATTTTACAAAACGCTTTTTTATTTTAGTCGGTGGCGGTAAAATAGCCAGAGATTACCAAAAAGCACTTACAGAGCTTGGGGCGAAACCTGTAGACAAGGACTGGGCGGGCATTAATGTAACAAGATTAAATGCAGAAGTTGTAAAACATTTGTTTGCTGAAAAATCATACGAAAAAATTATTACCGACCCTACTAAGAAAATTAAAACAAACAAAGATATTGTTGTCGGTGCCGGCTGGAAGCCCGGGTGGTCAACTGATTATGATGCTGTTTTGATAGCTAAAAACCATGGTATAAAGATAATAGTTAACTTATCAAACATTGATTATGTTTACGACAAAGACCCCGATAAATTTTCTGATGCCAAACGTTTTGAGAAAGTTGACTGGAAAACCTTTAGACATATTGTGGGGGATGAGTGGGTGCCGGGGCTTTCAATGCCATTTGATCCCATTGCCTCAAAAATAGCCCAAAAATTAAAAATGAAAGTTGTAATAATGAATGGTCAAAAACTTGATCACTTGGAATACTTTTTAGACAATAAGCCATTCATCGGCACAACAATAGAATAATGAAGGAAGAAATTAAAAAAATAATCGAGAAAGCAGTTGGGCAGAAAGGACTAAATTTTTCAGTTGAAATTCCCGACAGCCCAGAACATGGTGATTATTCAACTAACGTTGCTTTAATTTTGGCCAAAGAAGTTGGAAAAAATCCAAGAGAAGTTGCTGAAGAAATTAAAAGTAAGATAAGCGGAAATAAGCTTTTTGAGAAAGTTGAAGTAGCCGGCCCCGGCTTCATTAATTTTTTTATTTCTAAAAAAGCCGTTTTAGAAAAAATAAAAAAAATTAATAAAAACTTTGGAAAGAATAGCGATTTGAAAAATAAAAAAATATTAATTGATTATACTGATCCGAATATTTTAAAAGATTTTCACATCGGCCACTTAATGAGCAATGTTGTTGGAGAATCACTTTCCAGAATTTTTGAATTTAATGGCGCCAAAGTAAAAAGACTTTGTTATCAGTCAGATGTTGGAATTGGTATTGCGAAAGCTGTGTGGGGCAAATTAAACAATAAAAATTTACGCTGGCAGGAAGCTTATGCTTTTGGCAGTCAAAAGTTCGACGAAGAGGGAAATGCCAAAAGAGAAATAACAGAGTTGAATAAAAAAATATATGAAAAAAGCGATGCAAAAATAAATAAGCTTTATGAACAAGGAAAAAAGGAAAGTCTAAAAAGTTTTGATAAACTTTATAAAAAGCTTGGTACAATGTTTGATTATTTTATTTTAGAAAGCCAAGTTGCTGAAAATGGCAAAAAAATTGTTTTGAGTAATTTAGGTAAGGTTTTTGAAAAAGGCACAAATGGAGCAATTATTTTTAAGGGTGAAAATTTTGGGTTGCATACAAGAGTTTTTATTAATTCAGAAGGGTTGCCGACTTATGAGGCAAAGGATTTGGCTTTAGCGGAATTAAAATATAAAAAATATAAATATGATCAGTCTTTTATTGTTACGGGCAACGAGGTAAATGAATATTTTAAAGTAATGCTTTCAGCAATGAGCCAGATAAACCCAAAATTAGCTGAAATGACAAAACACATTGGGCATGGAATGATGCGCTTGCCTGAGGGCAAAATGTCTTCAAGGACAGGCAAGGTAGTAACAGGGGAATCGTTGTTGCACGATCTTGAAGAAATGGTTTCAGAGAAAATAAAAGAAAAAAAATTGTCTGCAAGCGAAAGAAAAAAAATTGCTGAATTTGTAGCCGTTGCGGCAATAAGATATTCTGTTTTAAAACAATCAGTTGAATCCAACATTGTTTATGATGTTAATAAATCAATTTCTTTTGAGGGGGACTCGGGGCCGTATTTGCAATATTCATATACTAGGGCAGTTTCTGTTTTGAAAAAAGCAAAGCAAGAAAAAATAAAACAGAGTTTTTCAAGGGTTTCCGAAGGAATCTCGCAACTTGAGAAAACAATGATAAATTTCCCAGATGTGGTTTTGAAGGCCTGCAAAGATTATGAGCCTCATTTTATTTCTATGTATTTAACTGAATTGGCCAGCGAGTTTAATGCTTATTATGCAAAAAATACAATAGTTGATAAAAAGGATAAAAACTCTCCATATAGAGTTGCTTTAACTTCGGCATTCAGCCAAATTATGAAAAATGGTATGTGGCTGTTGGGAATTAACACATTAGAAAAAATGTAATGACTATGAAATTAAGAAACCATTATTATATAATGCGTCACGGAGAAGCATTGTCCAATGTGAGGAATGTTGTTTCTTGTTGGCCGGAAACATTTAATAATTCTCTGACTACAAAGGGGAAAAAGGACATAAAGGCATCGGTAGAAAATTTAAAGAATAAAAATGTAAGTTTAATTTTTCATTCTCCGTTAAAGAGAGCAAGGATGTCTGCTGAAATCGCCGGGAAAGTTTTAAAATTTAAAAACCTGCCTGCCGGCAGGCAGGTTAAACCCGACAAAAGATTAAGGGAAGTGCAGTTTGGAATTTATAATGGGCGTCATCTGGAAGGAATGTGGGAGTCATTTAAAAATGAGGAAGAAAGAATTCATCGGGGAATAGAGGGTGGGGGAGAAACCTATAAAGAAATTTTAGACAGAATGTTGGATTTTTTAAGAGAAGTTGATGAAACTTACAGCGGAAGAAATGTCTTAATTATCAGTCACGAAGGTCCGTTGTTTTTGTTGCAAGGTAAAACAATGGGGCTTACTTTAAAGGAAACAATTGAAAGATTCCCACCCGAAGTAAGGCCTCATAAAGCCGAAATCCGCGAATTAAATTAATAAGTAATTATGATAAAGGAAAAGCCTGAAAATCTAACAGAAAATGAATTACTACCTATAAGAAAGAAAAATGAGGGTTTCGCTCGGCAAAGAGAAAGATATCTGGACTCAATCAGATTACATTCTGAATTGCCTGTTGGATTAGGGGGGTTAGCATTTGATTGGCCGGTGGATATGTCTAATCCTTTATTTAATTTACCATGTCTTTATGGAGAGAATAACTTTATTGAGTATGGAAGACATAATGGAATAGATATTCAGGCTCCACTTGGAACAAAGATTTTTTCTCCTATTGATTTGAGGTTGTTAGCGATAATAGAAGACCCACGCCCTGGAAATTTAGATCTTGTGGAAATTTGTTTGTTTTCTGAAGAAACGGGGATATTTTTTAATTTTGCACATGTAGGTGGTTCTTCTTTGTCAGATTACCTTACTAAATATAAGGGTAAACTTGTCGGGGAAAAAAATATTGTTATTCCAAAAGGAGCACCTTTAGGGGCTATTGGCGCTTTTCCAGAACTCGACTCGAGAATTCCAGTCGAAAAAGATGTCGTGCAAGTTTATGGAAGAAAATTTAATCATTTGCATATTTTAACTTGCAAACCCGAAAAACCTGAAATTCCCTGTCTTACGTCAAAAGGTTTGCTTGATTTACACGAAAAGGATTTTAATCCGTTGTTAGTATTAAAAAGATTATATTAAAATTTATGGCGTATAATGCGAATGAGGAAGAAAATAAAATACTGAAGTTTTGGATTGGAAATAAGATTTTTGAGAAGTCACTTGCGAAGAATAGTAAACGCAAGGCTTTTGTGTTTTATGATGGACCACCTTTTGCAACTGGCACTCCGCATTATGGACACCTTTTGCAGAGCGCAATTAAAGATGTAATTCCACGTTATAAAACAATGCTGGGTTTTTATGTTGAGCGTCAGTGGGGGTGGGATTGCCATGGCCTTCCGATTGAAAATATTGTTGAAAAAGAAATTGGCTCGAAGTCAAAAAAGGATATTATGGCAATGGGCGCTAAAAAGTTTAATGACTTGTGTCGAAGTAAAATTTTTACTTTTATAGATGAATGGGAAAGAATAATTCCAAGGTTTGGCAGATGGGCTGACATGAAAAATGCTTACCGCACAATGGATTTTGAGTATATGCAAAAAGAGTGGTGGGCTTTTAAAGAGTTATATAAGAAGGGGCTTATTTATGAAGATTACAGGTCAATGCATATTTGTCCAAGATGTGAAACAACTTTAAGCCAAGGTGAAGTTGCGGAGGGTTATAAAAACATAAAAGACTTATCGGCAATTTTAAAATTTAAGTTAAAAGATGCCAAAAATTTTAGTGAAGGAAGGGATGTCTTTTTAATAGCTTGGACTACTACTCCTTGGACTTTGCCAGGAAATGTTGCACTGGCGATTGGGAAAGATATTAAATATATTTTATTTGAAAATCAAGGAATATTATATATTGCGTCAGAAGATTTTTATAAGAATAAAGTTGAAAAAGAAATCCCGGAAATAAAAAAAGAAATAAAAACGCAAGATTTAATTGGGTTGGGATATGAACCGCTTTTTAATTATTATACTAAGCAGGAAAATTTAAAAAATAAAGAAAATGGATGGAAGGTTTATTCTGCTGATTTTGTAAATACCGATGAAGGCACAGGAATTGTTCATATTGCACCGGCTTTTGGAGCCGACGATATGGCGCTTGGAAAAAAGAAAAATTTGCCCTTTGTTCAACATGTAAAAATGGACGGAATTTTCAAAAGTGAAACCGAAAATTTTTCAGGGCTCGATTTAAAACCTCGCGCAAAAGATAAGCCCGAAGAAATTCGGCAAGCAGATTTAGAAATAATTCGTTATTTAAAAGAAAAAAATCTTTTGTTTACATCTGAAAAATACGAGCACAGCTATCCACATTGCTGGAGATGTGATACTGCTTTGTTAAATTATGCAACAAGTTCGTGGTTTGTTGCTGTTGAAAAAATAAAACCTCTTTTATTAAAAACGGCAAAAAAAATAAATTGGTCACCAACCCATATTAAAGAAGGAAGGTTCGGTCAGTGGCTTTTGGGCGCCCGCGATTGGTCAATTTCACGACAACGTTTTTGGGCGAATACAATTCCTGTGTGGAGGTGTGATAAATGTAAGAAAGAAATTGTTTTTGAGTCGGCTAATGAATTAGAAAAAATAAGCGGAGTAAAAGTAAATGATTTGCATAAGGACATTGTTGATGAAGTTACATTTAACTGTAAATGTGGCGGTAAAATGGTAAGAGTGCCTGATGTTTTAGACACTTGGTTTGATTCAGGGTCAGTGCCTTTTGCAACAAACAGGCCAATTCCAGCTGACTTTATTGGCGAAGCTCAAGACCAAACAAGAGCCTGGTTTTACTATCAACATGTTTTAGTCGGAGCCTTATTTAACAAAGAAGCATTTAAAAATTGTATTGTAACTGGGATCGTTTTGGCTGAAGATGGAAAGAAAATGTCTAAAAAATTGAAAAATTATCCTGATCCTGCAGAAATTATGGAAAAATATGGAGCCGATGCAATGCGTTTTTATATGTTGAATTCACCTGTAGTTCAGGCAGAAAATTTTTCTTTTTCAGAAGGCGGAGTTGATGAAATAGTCAAAAAAAATATCGGCAGGCTGTATAACTTGCTTGAGTTTTATAAATTGTATGCGGACGGCACGGAAGCAGAAGACAACAGTAAAAACATTTTGGATGTTTGGATAATTTCCCGCCTTAATGAGTTGATGAAATCTGTTACAGACGGATACGAAAATTATAGGATTGATTTGGCATCTAGACCATTAATTGACTTTATAGATGATTTTTCTGTTTGGTATTTGAGAAGAAGCAGAGATAGATTTAAAGAAGAGAGTGCAGAAAAAAGTGATGCGCTTAAAACTTTGAGGTATGTTTTGCAAAATGTTTCCTTGATAATAGCTCCTGTGATGCCATTTTTTGCCGAAAAAATATATCAAGATGTAAAAATAAAAAAAATGCCAGAATCGGTGCATCTTTGTGATTGGCCCAAGACAAGTAAAAATAAAATAAATAAAGATTTGGAAGAGAAAATGAATGAAGTCAGAATAATTGTAAATTTAGCTTTAGCTGAAAGAATTGAAAAGAAAATAAAAGTAAAACAACCACTTGTTTCGCTCAAAATCAAAAATCAAAAATCAATTATAAAAAGCGAGGAAGAACTTTTAAATTTGATAAAAGATGAAGTAAATATAAAAGAAATTATTTTTAATTCATCCATTGAAAAGGAAGTAGAGCTAGATACAAACATTACAGAAGAGTTGAAGGAAGAGGGGATGGTCAGGGAAATTATTAGGTTTGTGCAGGAAGCCAGAAAAGAAGCGGGCTTAAAACCTTTTGACGAAATTTTTGCTTATTTCAGCGGAGAGGCAGCCCTGGTTGGTATTATAGAAAAAAATAAAGAAAAATTTTCAAAAGAAATAAGGGCAAAAGAAATTTCCATTGGTGACTCACATGAAAATGAAAATAAGAAAGAAATTATTATAGATAATAAAAATCTTTCATTAATCATTAAAAATGTTTGATTTATCCATATTAAAGCAAATAGATTTTACCGACAAAAAGAACATATTTTTTCTTGCAACATCAGTTGTTTTGGTTGTGTTTATTTTTTTTCTTATTTTTTACGTTATTTTGGAAATTCTAAGGATGATAAGAAAAATAATAAATAAATTTTTTATTAAAAAGTTTGGGGCAGGAGTTTTATTAAAAAAAAATAGTTTTGAACAAGCGGCAATAAATAAAAAAAATATTCAAACAGGGGAGAAACAAGAGTCATCGAATATCTTTCCCGGACAGAAAGTTGATATTGTTAATGAACACGGCGAAAATAAAGAAGAAAAAACGGATCCTTTCAAATTAAAGTCCGGTTTTGAAACTAAAAAAGACGAACATAAAGAAATAGAAATACCTGTTTCTCAAAAAAATAAGGACCTTTCAAAATTAAAAATAATATGGGGTTCTAGTGGCCAAGAAATTATTAAACAGGATCATGAAGAAATAAAAATACCTACAGCAAAAACCTTCGGAAACGTCGGTTTATCCGCAAATGAAAATAATCAAATTAGTAATAGTTCGATAAGAAAAGCCCAAAAAATAACAGAAATTACAACAGATAGTTCAATTTTTGGGGGAAAGCCAGATATTGAAAGAAGAGAGTTGGAATATGATATGCGTAATGACCCTAAAATTTGGGCGGCGAATAAACAGGTTAATCTTAATCTTACATCGATAGAAAGGTCAAAATTATTGAAAGAAGTCTTTCCTGAATATATGGGCAGAAATATTTCTAAGAACGATTTAAAACTTGGTATTAAAAAGCTGAACGAAAAAATGCGGAACATTGGCACGAAAGATATGGCAACTCACGAGAAGATCAGAAAAGAAGTGAAATTTTTCAAAAAAATTGGAGGAATAAAATAAATGACTTTAAAGCATAGAGTAAAAGTATTAGTTGTCGGGAAAAATGACGTAAATGAGTCAGACAGGGTTTTTAGCGTTTTTGCTCCAGATTTCGGGAAGATGGAAATTTTGGGTAAATCTATTAGAAAAATAAATTCTAAACTTAAAGGTGGGATGAATATTTTTTCTTTATCGGAAATAGAATTTGTACAGGGTAAAAATCGAAAAACGCTTACGGATGCAGTTTTAGTAAAAAGTTTTTTAAATATAATACATAATTTTGATAAAATGATTGTTGCCGGACGGATTATAAAAGTTTTAAATCTTTTTGTGAAAGGCCAAGAAAACGATGAAAGGCTTTTTGAACTGCTGGATAATTCGTTTAATAAATTAAATGACGAAAACCTAAGGGGGGGGAAAAATAATTTTGTATATGATTATTTCTTGTGGAATGCGCTTTCTTTATTCGGTTATAATTTAGAAGTTAAAAAATGTGTCGGTTGTCGTGAAAAGCTAATTCCTCATAATATTTATTTTTCAGCCAAAGAAGGAGGAATTATTTGTAAAAAATGTTTCAGTAATAACGGCAATGCAGAAGAAATAAATTCTGATATAGTAAAGATATTAAGAATTATTTTATCGAAAGATTGGGAAACTTTATCCAGATTAAGGGCACAAGAAACCACCCAGGAACTGTTATTTAAAATTTCAGAAAAAGCCGTTCAAACATTTTGTCCAGCTAATTGTTAAATAAAAAAACATGAACAAAAAAATAAATATAATTTTGTTGATCATTATTATTTTAGGATTTGCCGCCTTTTTGTTTTATCGACAAGGAATGTTCTCAAAGGAAATTTTAAAATTGGAAATTTTAGGCCCTGAATCGGCAAAGGTGGGTGATGAAATAGAATATACTGTGCAGTACAAGAATAATGGAAATTTTGTTTTACAAAAGGCTAAGTTAAGTTTTGAATTGCCGGAGAATTCTTTAACGGAAGATGGTAAAAGAATTTTTATTCAAAATTTAGATGATATTTATCCTGGTCAGCAGGATTCAGTAAAATTTAAGGGGCGACTTTTGGGAAAAGATAGCGATTTAAAAACAGCCAAAGCGTCTTTATCTTATATTCCTAAAAACATAACTGCTACATATGAATCACGTACAAGTTTTATAACTAAGGTGGATGCGAGCTCAATTAACTTGGACTTTGATTTACCAACAAAAGTAGAACAAGGAAAAAACTTGCAATATTCAGTAAATTATTTTTCTAACGTAGATTATCCGCTAGAAAAACTCAGTATAAAAATTGAACCCACGCAAGGATTTGAAATTGTGTCCTCAACTCCATCGTCGTTGGATAATCAGGAGTGGAAATTGCAGACATTAAATAAGGCGCAAGGAGGAAGAGTTAGTATAAATGGAAAGATTTTGGCCGGAGCAAATCAAAATTTAGTGTTAAATGTTGCTTTGGGAATGTGGCAAAATGGTAATTTTGTGGTTATTAAGCAGGCAAGCGCAAATTTGCAGATAATTAATCCTTTAATTTCTATTTATCAGCAGGTAAATGGGTCAAACTCTTATATTGCCTCACCGGGAGAAACATTACATTATCAGATATTTTTTACGAATATAGGTCCGACTCCTTTTGATAATCTGTTTATGGCAGTAAAACTCGACAGTTTAGCCGTTGATATGTCTTCGATACAGGTTGATAGCGGCGGGCAAATTAGAAGTAGTGACAATATGATTATTTGGGATTCAAATCAGGTGCCTCAACTTGGTCATTTAAATGTTCAACAAGAAGGTTCAGTCAGTTTTAGTGTTAAGGTGAAGGGGGATAGTTTGACGACTATAACAGATGAAGTTAATATTTCTCAAACAAGTCAGAAGTTCACTGTAAAGGTAAGTTCGGGGCTGGGGATTTCTCAAAGAGCTTTTTATAAAAATGATGATATTTTAAATTCAGGGCCGGTTCCCCCAGAAGTAGGGAAGATAACAACCTACACGGTTAATTGGGAAATTAAAAATTATTTTAGTGATAAAAAAAATGTTAAGGTAAAAGCTATTTTGCCTCAAAATATTTCTTTAACGGGAAAAATTATGCCAGAAAATGAATTAGCAAATTTTTCTTTTGATTCTCAAAGTCGTGAAATTGTTTGGTCAGCCGGTGATGTATTAGCAGGTACAGGAGTAAATGGTGATCCAATTGTACTTTCATTTCAAGTTTCTTTAACACCTGATAATTCACAAAAAAATTCCAGAGCTTCAATTATCGAAACGGTTACTATTTCAGGTGAGAATCAATTTACAAACACCATCACGACTTCAAGCGATAATGGTGTTGATACAAGTTTACCCGATGATATTTCTAATTCCGGCGGTGGAATGGTAAAATAGGGGAGTTGATTTTGGGGGGAGAAAGAGGTAAGATTAGAAAATTAATGAGATAATTTAATAAAATATGGTGAAAGAAGATAACCTGCCTGCCGGCAAGGCAGGAAACAATTTGATGGATAAAGTGATTTCTTTATGCAAGAGAAGGGGGTTTGTTTTTCCCGGGTCTGAAATTTATGGAGGACTGGCAAATTCTTGGGATTATGGACCACTTGGAGTTGAACTAAAAAACAACATAAAAAATTTGTGGTGGAAAAGGTTTGTGCACAACAGAGACGACATGGTTGGAATTGATGCAGCTTTAATTATGAACCCGAAAGTTTGGGAAGCTTCGGGGCACTTAAAAAACTTTTCTGATCCATTAGTAGAATGTAAAAAATGTCATCATAGATTTCGCGAAGATACATTAGAATCAAAAAAATGTCCTGATTGTGGTGCAGAATTAACTCAGGCAAAACAGTTTAATCTGATGCTTAAAACTTTTTTGGGTCCCGTTGAAGATGTTGAAAACACAGTTTATTTTAGGCCAGAAACTGCGCAAGCAATGTTTGCAGATTTTAAAAATGTTGTAGATACTTCAAGAAAAAGAGTACCTTTTGGAATTGTCCAAATAGGGAAGGCTTTTCGTAATGAGATAACGCCAGGAAATTTTATTTTTCGCACAAGAGAATTTGAGCAAATGGAAATAGAATATTTCATAATGGAGAAAAATTGGAAAGAGTCTTTTGAAATGTGGAGAAAAGAAATGTGGAGTTGGATGAAAGAAGATTTGGGGTTGGATGAAAAAAATATTCATGAAAATGAAATTGATGAATCAGAAAGAGCATTTTATTCAAAAAAGACAATCGATTTTGAGTACGACTACCCTTTTGGCAGAAAAGAACTTTATGGTTTAGCCTATAGAACAGATTTTGATTTAAAAAATCATTTTAAGGAAGCTCCATATGAAGACGTAGAGACAAAGGAAAAATTTTATCCACATGTAATTGAGCCAACTTTTGGAGTGGACAGGTCATTTTTAGCAGTGCTTTTAGATGCTTACAAAGAAGAAGGTGAGAGAGTCGTATTAAAATTTAAGCCGAGCTTGGCTTCGTATAAGGTTGCAGTTTTTCCATTGCTTAAAAATAAGCCGGAATTGGTTGAAAAAGCTAGAGAAGTATACAATATACTAAAAAAAGAGTTTAATGTTGTCTTTGACGACCGAGGGAACATTGGCAAGCGTTATTATAGTCAAGATGAAATTGGTACTCCATTTTGCGTAACAATAGACTTCGATTCTTTAAAAAATGATGATGTTACAATTCGCGACCGCGATACAATGGAACAGAAAAGAATAAAGATTTCTGATTTAATTTCAGTCATATACGATAAAATAAATGTTTAAACAAAAAGTTATATCAGTAGTAAATCTTACTAGACCGCTAAGCAATGTGAAGAACATTGCTTTAATCGTTTTGGCTTTTTATATTTCAGGGGGCAATTTTAATTTATTATTGATTGCGATGGCATTTTTTTCCTTATCTTTTGTTTGTTCATCTTTTTATGCTTTCAATGCTTATTCAGATTACGATTTAGATAAAAATAATAAAAATAAAGCACATTATTCATTAGCAATAGATCACCTAGGCAAAAAGGGAAGTCTCATTGTCTTTTTTATTTTTTTAGTTTTAGGGTTGGGTTTAGGATTTTTTGTTAATAACTATTTTTTGTTATTTATATTTTTATTGTCTTTGACTAATTTTTTGTATTCCTATAATAATACGCGCTTCAAAGAAAAATTTATTTTAGATATATTGTTTGGAGCAACTCTAACTTTTCTATTCAGATTTTTAGCTTGCTGGTTTATTTTTTCTGTTTATTTGCCCCCTCTTTCCGCAATTTTAGGATTAGTTTTTGCGAAAAGTTCGGGATACATTCTATACAAAGAGTTAGATAATAAATATTTTAAAGAAAGAGGTATTAAAAATTCTATTACTATTTTAAACAGAAGAGCAAAGATTTTTTTAACAATTTTTTTGTGGCTATTATCATTCTGGGCATATATTGTTTTAACTGCACATTATTTAACACCAAGCTTTTTTCTTTTGATACCTATATTCATCCCTCCTATTGTATTTATCTACTTATTGTCATTTAAGAAAATAAAAATTTCTGTTAGAAAAGCGAGGTTTTTAGGGTTTTTTTATTGGCTTGTTGCATTAGTTGTAGCTTATTTATTAGTTTCCAATGGTGGTAGTTTTAAAATATAATTAATTACATTTAGTATAAATTATATGTATAAAAAAATAAAGTTAGATAATGGATTAAGAATTATTACTGTGCCAATGAAAAATGCCAACAGTATGACAGTTTTAGTTTTGGTTGGCACGGGCTCAAAATATGAGACAAAGGACATTAATGGAATTTCTCATTTTTTAGAGCATATGTTTTTTAAAGGTACCAAAAAAAGACCAAACACTTTAAAAATTTCTGAAACATTAGATTCAATTGGTGGACAATATAATGCTTTTACCTCAAAAGAAGTTACAGGTTATTGGGCAAAAGTTGATAAAAAACATGGCGACATTGCAATGGATTGGATTTCTGATATGTTTTTGAATTCCAAGTTTGACGGGAAAGAAATGGAACGCGAAAAAGGCGTTATTATAGAAGAGCTGAATATGTATTTAGACACACCAACCGCTTACATTTGTGATCTTTGGGAAAATCTTTTGTATGGCGATCAACCGGCAGGTTGGAAAGTTATCGGAGAAAAAGAAAATATTTTAAGCTTCAACAGAAAAAAAGTTGTTGATTATTATAAATCTCATTATTCATCCTCAAATGTGATTGTCTGCGTTGCCGGGGATATTGACTCCAAAAAAATTGAAGAGAAAGTAAAGTCATATTTTAAGGGTATAAAAGTGAATAGGAAAGAGGATAAATTAAAAGTTAAAGAAGAGCAATATGAACCACAAGTTTTATTGCACAATAAAAAAACCGATCAGACACACTTTTGTTTGGGGGTGAGGGCATATAATATTTTCGATGAAAGAAAGTATGCTTTAGCCTTGTTGTCTATTATTTTAGGGGGGAATATGAGTTCGCGTCTTTTTATTAAAGTAAGAGAGCGAAACGGATTAGCTTATTCCGTGCATACTTCTACTGACAGTATGACTGATTGCGGTTATTTGGTAACGCAGGCGGGGATAGATCATAAAAATTTAGAAAAATCAGTAAAGCTGATTTTGGAAGAGTATAAGAGTTTTAAAAATAAAAAAATTACTGAAAAGGAATTACAAAAAGCAAAAGACTATTTAAAGGGGACAACTTCTTTGTCATTGGATTCTTCTGACAACCAGGCATCATTTTACGGGTTTCAGGAGTTGCTAGAAGGGGGCATTGTTGCCTTAGAGGAAAAATTCAAAAAAATTGACAAAGTTACAATAAATGATATAAAAAGAGTATCAGAAGATATATTCGTAAAAGAAAAACTAAATTTAGCCGCTATTGGGCCTTTTGAGGAAAGGGATAACCAGCAAATAAAAAGTCTTTTGAAACTATAAATAGTATGAGTGAGAACCATAAAATTTTAGACATTTCTTGGGGGACTATAGCCAAAATATTTATAGCGATTTTTATTTTCTATTTTATTTATCTAACCAAGGAAATCGCCTTGTGGCTATTTTTTGCATTAGCCGTATCGGTTTTATTGGACCCGGCAATCAATTTCTTGAGAAAATTTTGGATGCCAAAAATAGTGGCAGTTTTAATAGTTTACCTTTCTATTTTTGGAGTTTTAGGACTTTTAATTTATATTACAGCTCCTTTGTTTATCGCAGAGCTGCGCCAATTTACTCAGCATCTGCCGGGGTATTTTGAAGACGTAAGTCCTGTTTTAAAGCAATTTGGCGTAGACACCGTACAGAGTTTGGACGACCTTACCAAGATTACTTACGATAATTTAGAGCAAAGTTCAAAGAGTATATTTAAGGCTATAATGGTTTTCTTTGGTGGATTGGCTTCGGCAATATTTATTTTGACAGTTTCTTTTTTTCTATCGTTAGAGGATAAAGCGGTAGAAAAGTTTTTATTGATGGTTTTCCCGCCAAAATTTGAGGATCAAATTAAAAACATTTTTGAAAGGGCTCAAAAGAAAGTTGCCGGATGGTTTGGTGCCAGACTTATTGCATGCCTTTTTGTAGGCATAGGGTCATATATAGTTTTTTTTATTTTTGGAGTAAAATACGCCTTTTTATTGGCTTTAATATCGGGGTTTTTGAATTTCATTCCTTATATAGGTCCATGGATAACAACTATTCTTTTAATAGTAATTATTTCAGTGTCTACCGGTTCCTGGATGACAGTGTTGTATGTTTTGATTGCCACTACTTTAGTGCAGGAAATTGAGAATAAACTTTTGACACCCTTGTTGATGAAAAAAATGAGTGACATACCGCCAGTATTAGTTTTGGTTTCTTTGCTTGTAGGAGGCAAAGTTTTCGGATTCTTGGGAATAATTTTTGCAGTGCCTATTTTTGGTATTATTTTTGAATTTTTGAAAGAGTATTTAGAAAAGAAACGAAACGAAGAATTACAACCCGAGTAGATAAATAGATAAAATAACTATAAAGATTTGACTTAAAATTCTCCAAAAATTGGAGATTTTTTTGTTTTTTAAAAAATGAATTACATTGTCTCCATGAAAATAATCATGCAATTTCAACAAATTTATTTTTGTAATTTCGCTCGCGACAAAAAGGAGATCGGGTAGTATTGCAAAAAAGCCGCATATATAAACAAGGGGATAGTTTTTAGAAAAAATAAATATAAGAATAACTCCACAGAAAAAATCTAAGAAAACTTTCATGATATCGGGCAGAGCTTTTTTCCATTGTTTATTTTCTAAATTCTTTGCTTGATATTCTACATGGGGGATTAAATCCAGAAAATAGTGGCCCAAAAATGCTAAAATTATTGCTAGAATGGGGCTTTTTATAATAGAGCCTATAGCGGCTCCAAAAATCATATGTACGAGTAAAATCATTGAATTTTATGTTAAAAAGTATAGAATTAGATAATTATACACTATGAATAATAAATTCTACATAACAACAAGTATTCCATATACAAATGCGCCTCCGCACATTGGTTTTGCTTTTGAAATTATTCAGGCAGATGTTTTAGCAAGATATAACCGCATCCTAGGAAATGATGTTTTTTTTCTAACAGGTACCGATGAGCATGGCATTAAAACTTTAAGAGTTGCTAAAGAGGTTGGGAAAGAACCACTAGAATTTGCCAATGAAATTTCTGAAAAATTTAAAGAATTGACTAGGGTTTTGAATATTTCAAATGACGACTTTATTAGAACAACGGACGAAGTAAGGCATAAGCCTACAATAGAAAAGCTTTGGAAACAGCTTGATAAGGCCGGTGATATTTACAAAAAAAAATACGAAGGTTTCTATTGCCCCGGGTGCGAAGCATTCAAAACAGAAAAAGAAATTGCTGATGGTAAATGCGTTATACATTTAAAGCCTTTAGAGTTAGTTGAAGAAGAAAATTATTTTTTTAAACTTTCAAAATATAATCAAAAAATAAAAGAGGCAATCGAATCGGGGGAATTAAGAATTGTCCCCGAATCCAAAAAAAATGAAACTTTATCAATGTTGAATCAAGGAATGGAAGATGTAAGTTTTTCAAGGACAAAAGATAAGTATTGGGGCATTGAGGTACCGGGTGATTTTGAACAAGTTGTTTATGTTTGGTGCGACGCCTTGCCTAACTATATTTCCGGAATTGGCTATACGTTTGACGAAGAAAAGTTTGAAAAATATTGGCCCGCTGATGTGCATTGCATAGGAAAAGATATAATGAAATTTCACACAATTTTTTGGCCGGCAATGCTTTTGTCGGCAGAGTTGGAATTACCAAAGATGGTTTTTGTACATGGATTTATAAATGTTGGTGGACAAAAAATGTCTAAGTCTTTAGGAAACGTTGTTGACCCATTTGAGTTGGTAAAAAAATATGGCGTGGATGCAGTGAGATATTATTTGCTACGTGAAATTGTTTCTACTGAAGACGGTGACTTTACCTATGAAAAATTTGAACAAAGGTATAACGCTGATTTAGCCGGTGGAATTGGAAATTTAGTGGCGAGAGTTTTAGGAATAGCCTCAAGAATTTCAGATTATAAGCAGGGTGACGCAAGCGCCAAAATTAAAGCAAGAATAGAAGAAATAGATGAAGATTATGAAAAGGCTTTAGATGAATTTAAATTTAATGAGGCATTGATTGCAATTTGGGATTTAATTGCTTTTTGTGATAAATATATTAATGAAGAAAAACTTTGGGAAACTAAAAATCCGCAAGTTATAAGTGATTTATTTTATGCAATAAAAGAAATTGCAGTTTTACTTGAACCATTTATGCCTGAAACTTCAGAAAAAATTAAACAAGCTGTTGTCACCGGCGCTTCCCCAAATTTATTCCCCCGTTTAGAGAAATAGTATGATCGACAAATTCCCAGAAAAAAATTTTCAGGAAGAAAAATTAGTACATCATGCTGGACGCAGTGGTAATTTTAAAATTGCCGAAGGAGAAAAAATAGCGGAAGGTGCTGGAGGGGAAGTTAAATCAATTGAGATGAATCATGATAATAAAAACCGAAAATTTGTAATTAAAGAATTTTTTAATACAGAGGGTAATGGTGCGCAAAAATCTTTTGAAAAATATTTGCGCTTGAAAGAAGTTGGTTTAAAAAATATTCTCTCTACTTATAGAAAAGTTGAGAGGAAAAATAGCGTAGTAATGACCGATCTCGGTATAAATAATAACGTAGCCATAAGTATTAATCCGACAATGGAAAGAGTCCCAAAGCATGAAATAAACATAAACTATATTACGCCAGGGGCCATTAAACATATTTTGTCATTGATGGAATCAGATTTAGTTGAGGCCAGCAGAAATGGAATTTATTTGAATAACGACTCTTATTTGTTAGTTTTACCCAGAAATTTGAAGGGCGGTGTTGACTTTGACGTAGCTAATTTATTTCAATTAAAAATAGTAGATTTAGAGAATATTGATATAAATTGTAAATTTGATAGTAATACTTTATTGGAAAAAAATATACAGGGTTTTGTTGAGGCGATAGATGATATTTTATATACATTAATACCAGGGCCATTTAACAAAGAAATAACAACACCTATACATCAATGGGAAGAAGATTTTAAAGCTAAAGTTGGATTACAAAATAAATTATGATTATAGATACGCATTCACACTTAAATTTTAGGGCGTATGACGAGAATAGGGAGGAAGTGATAAAGCGGACCCAGGAAGAGGACGTTGTTTGTATTGATGTGGGCACAAAATATGAAACCTCGCAAAATGCAATAAAATTGGCCGAAGCGAATGAAAATATTTATGCAGCAATTGGTTTACACCCCATTCACATTAAAAGCGATTTATTGAAAATTAAAATGGACGAAGAGGAGGGCGGGTTTATGCCGTTGGGGGAAGAGTTTGATTACGAAAAATACAAAGAATTGGCAAAATCAAAAAAAGTTGTGGCAATTGGGGAGGTGGGGTTGGATTATTATTACAAGCCGAAAGGCACAGCAAAAAAAGAATTATTTAAACAAAAACAAAAAGAAGTTTTTATAAAACAATTAGATTTGGCCGAAGAATTGAATTTGCCGGTTATTGTACATTGCAGAATGGCTTATAATAACGTGTATGAAATTCTAAAAGCAAGGAAGGTGATGGGGGTTATGCATTGTTTTGTCGGCACATCGGAAGAAATGCAAAGCCTTGTTGATTTAGGTTTTTATATTGGTATTAATGGAATTATTTTTAAACTTGATTTAGATGAGGTCGTTAAAAAAGTCCCATTAGATAGAATTTTGCTGGAAACAGATTGCCCTTATTTGACTCCTCCTAAGGCAGGAGTTGAAAGAAATGAACCGATCTTCGTAAAATATGTGGCAGAAAAAGTGTCTGAAATAAAAGGAATTAGCTTTGATGAAGTTGTTGCCCAAACCACCGCCAACGCCAAAAACCTCTTTAAAATTTGAGATGTCAAAATTTTCAATCGGACAAAATTCTTTAGATGTTTTGAAAGTTATTGTAGGGGATAATCCGAGTGTTTTGTTTGTTAAAATTATTTCTCATAAGGTTGGAAAGAACTGGCGGCAAGTCAATTTTAACAACAAATTAAAAATTAAAAATTTAGAAGAAGGGTTCGAACATCCAAACCCAATAAAAGAAAAAATCTATTCAAGGAAGGATTTTTTGAAATTAGAATTAGGCCATCTTGAAAGCAAAAATAAAGAACAGGTTTGGTCTTTTGTGTCTGAAGTCAGATGTAAGAATGGTATAACTTGCCATATACCAATGATGAATTTTCATCCGGAAGAGGTTGGAATGGCGGAAATTGTTAAAGCTATTAAATATATATGCGGAAAGAAAAGGGGGTGCATTTTAGATAGCGGAAGATTTTTTCATTATTATGGCAATTTTCTTCTTAATAAAAATGAATGGACAAAATTTTTAGCTCAATTTTTGATGGCGTGTATTTTGGTGAGTCCGCGGTACATTGGTCACCGATTGCACAAAGGATATTGCGCCCTAAGGCTAACTGCGCAGAAAGATTTTAAACCAAAAATTCCAATTGTTATTAAAGTTTTATAGGCTTGACTAAATTTACCCATGTTTGACAAAATGGGGAGTTTTTGTTGTTGTAGTAACCAGGCTTTTAAAAATGGACGGTTGTGGTAAAATGGTGATATGAAATACAATCCTAAAAAAATAGAGCAAAAATGGCAGGATGTTTGGTATAGTTCGGGTGTTTTTAAGGCTAAAAATGGCTCTAAAAAGAAAAAATACTATTTTTTGGTGGAATTCCCATATCCATCTGGTGATGGTCTTCATGTAGGCCATTGCAGGAGTTTTACTGCATTTGACATTTTGGCAAGAAAGCGCAGGATGCAGGGATTCAATGTTTTGTATCCAATGGGGTGGGATGCTTTTGGTTTGCCTGCTGAAAATTATGCAATTAAAAAGGGAGTTCACCCATCAATTACTGTTAAAAAAAATACTGAAAATTTTAAGAAACAAATGCAGAATTTGGGATTGTCTTTTGATTGGAGTAGAGAAATTAATACGACAGACCCTAAATATTATAAATGGACTCAATGGATTTTTATTCAACTTTTTAAAAATGGGTTAGCTTATAAGGCGAAAATTGCAATTAATTGGTGTCCTTCATGTAAAATTGGCTTAGCTAATGAAGAAGTTGTCGATGGTAAATGTGAAAGATGTGGAGAAAAAACCGAAAAAAGGGAAAAAGACCAATGGATGATTAAAATTACCAATTATGCAGAAAGACTGATTAAGGATTTAGACGGTGTTGATTATTTGGAAAAAATAAAAACACAACAAAAAGATTGGATTGGTGAGTCGCACGGAGCTTTAGTGAAATTTTCTGTTGAGGGTGTGGAAGAAAATATAGAAGTTTTTACGACTCGTATAGACACTATATTTTCCGGTACTTTTATAATTCTTTCTCCAGAGCATAACTTTATAGACAAATATAAATCTAGAATTGAGAATATAGATGAGGTCTTAAAATATAGGGAAACTGCAAAAAATATTTCTGATATAGATAGAACCAATCAAGATAAAGAGATTACGGGCGTGCAACTGAAAGGAATTGTTGTCAGAAATCCCGCTACAAATGAAGAAATGCCTGTTTGGACGGCTGATTTTGTTTTAAATCATTATGGAACGGGAGCTGTTTTTGCTGATGCTCACGATAAACGCGATTTTATAATGGCAAAAAAATATGGCATACCGTTGCGTACTTCCATAAGGCCTGATGATGAATTATTAACTCAAAAAATAAAAAATTTAGAAGAATGTTTTGAGGGTGATGGTACGCTTTACAACTCGGCACAATTTGATGGAATGAAGTCGGAAGAAGCTAGGCCTCAAATAATATCATGGTTAGTAGGTAAAGATTCGGCTCAACCAAAAATAAGTTACAAATTACGTGATTGGGTTTTTTCCCGCCAACATTATTGGGGTGAGCCAATTCCAATGGTTTTTTGTAAAAAATGCGGATGGCAACCGGTTAAAGAAAAGGATTTGCCTGTTAAATTGCCCAATATTAAAAAATATAAACCAACAGACACGGGAGAGTCACCTTTAGCTTTAATTAAAAAATGGGTTGAAATAGATTGTCCAAATTGTGGAGAAAAGGCACAAAGAGAAACTGACACAATGCCCAATTGGGCAGGATCTAATTGGTACTTTTTAAGATATGCAGATCCAAATAACAATAAAAAATTGGCCGATGAAAAAGATTTAAAATATTGGATGCCAGTTGATTGGTATAATGGTGGCATGGAACATACAACTTTGCACCTTTTGTATTCAAGGTTTATTTTTAAATTTTTGTGGGACATTAAAGCAGTTCCAACTTCAATTGGATCTGAGCCGTATAAAAAAAGAACTTCACATGGAATGGTGCTTGGCGAAGGGGGAATTAAAATATCTAAGTCAAAAGGAAATGTCATAAATCCCGATACTGTTGTAAAAGAATATGGGGCAGACACATTGCGACTTTATGAAATGTTTATGGGGCCGTTTGAACAAATGATTCCTTGGGATACAAAAGGAGTTGTGGGATGCAGAAGATTTCTTGAAAAGATATGGAATTTAGCTGTCAATAAAAGTGAGACAAAAGAAACGGAAGAAAGTTTAAAGAAAATTTTGCATCAAACGATTAAGAAGGTTGGGGAAGATGTTGAAATATTGAAATTTAATACATCTGTAAGTTGCATGATGGAATTTGTAAATGCGTGGCAGATATCCAAGAATGGGATAGATAAAAAAGATTTGGCTGACTTTTTAAAAGTTTTATCGCCGTTTGCTCCGCACTTGGCAGAAGAATTATGGGCTGGATTAGAGTTAAAAGAAATGTGTTGCGAACAGAAATGGCCAAAGTATGACGAAAAATTGATTGAAGAAAAAAACGTCATAATAATTGTGCAACTAAATGGAAAAGTGCGCGATAAGTTTGAAGCAAAAGTTGGTATTTCACAAAAAGAAGCTGAAAAATTAGTTTTTGAAAGTCCCAAGATTAAGCAAATATTGGATGATTTGGCAAAAAGCGAAGTTCACCCAGTTAAATTGCCCAAAGGGCAAATTTCGTCGGAGACGAAATTATTTAACCGGGTAAGGAAAATAATTTTCATTCCAAATAAATTAATTAACATTGTAATATAAAATGAAGAAAATTTTATTAGGTAATGATGCGATAATTCAGGGGGCCTTGGCATCGGGCGTCAATTTTGTTTCAGGATATCCCGGATGCCCTGCAGCTGAAATTGGAGATAATTTTGCTAAAATTGCGCAAGATTATGGAGTTTATGTTGAATGGGCGACAAACGAAAAAACTGGCTTAGAATCGGCCGTTGGTGCCAGTTTTTCAGGACAAAGAGCACTGGTTAGCATGAAAAGCTTTGGAATCAATGTGTGCTCGGACATTTTGTTGCCGTTGGTTTACACGGGCACAAAAGGCGCAATGGTGATTGTTGTGGCAGATGATCCTTCTTGCTGGAGTTCGGCACAAACCGAACAAGATTCAAGGGGTTATTCATATTTGTCGCATATTCCAACTTTAGAACCGTCTGACCCGCAGGAATGTTATGATTTTACGAAACTGGGCTTTGAAATTTCTGAAAAGTTTAACGTGCCAGTTTTATTGCGCACAACAACCAGAGTTAATCACCAAAAAATGCCGGTGGTTTTTGAAGAAACAAAAAAAGGCGGACAATTTACAAAAAAAGATTTTGTTAAAAATCATCATCAATTTTCAACAATGCCTCCAAGAGTAATGGAAATGAAAAAAGAGCTTTTGGACAAAATTGAAAAAATAAAACAGTTTGCCGATAAATCTAAAATTAATTTCGCAAAAGGCAAACCGAGCAAAATTGGCATTGTGGCTTCCGGAGTTTCTTATTTACATGCATCAGAAGCAGTAGAGGCATTAGGATTAGATTTGCCAGTTTTTAAACTTGGATTTTTTTACCCATTACCTGAACAAAAAATTAAAAGTTTTATAAAAAATTTAAAGAAAGTTTTAGTTGTTGAAGAAGTTGAAGGGCATTTAGAAAAAGATTTAAAGGTTTTGGCAAAAGATGCAAATTGCAAGCTGGAAGTTTTTGGAAAAAATTTGTTGCCGAAAATGGGTGAATTGAATGCAGAAAAAATTGCTGTTGCTTTGGCAAAAATAACTAAAAAGAAATTTATAGAATTTAAATTTAAACCATTGGATTTGCCCAAAAGGACGGCCAGGCTTTGTGAAGGTTGCCCATACTGGTTTGTTTTTCCAACCTTAAAGAGAGTAGCGCCCGATGCTGTTTTTGCCGGTGACATTGGTTGCAATATGATTGCCGGACTTCCTCCTCACAACATTCAGGACACTTTGTTTTGCATGGGGGCAAGCATTGGAATTGGGCACGGAATAAGCAAGTCAGCTAATCAAAAAGTAGTTGCCATTATGGGTGACGGCACATTTTTTCATGCAGGAATGCCAGCTTTAACAAACGCTGTTTACAACAAATCAAACCCATTAGTAATAATTTTAGACAACCGGATTACTGCAATGACCGGGCACCAACCAAACCCGGGAATGGGCAAAACTTTAATGAATGAAGATACAGTTGAATTAAGCATTGAAGAAATTGTAAAAGCACTTGGAGTGAAAAATGTAAAAGTTTTAGACCAAATAAATATAAAAGAATTAGAAGAAACAGCTAAGGACTTTTTACAAAAATCGGATGTTTCAGTAATAGTTTGTAAGCGCATTTGCGCCCTTTTAGAGCGTCGCCAAAAAAATTAATTTTATGTTGGAAGAAACACATTTAGATGGTAAAACGGAAAAAGAGGCCATTAAACCCGATGTTTTGAAGTGTTTTTGGGATGCAATTGAAACCGGAGAATATGTTTCTCCATCAAACGAGGAAATAGAAAGAATAGCTGACGAAGCTTATTACAATGGGCCGACGCTTGCACCATTGAGCGCCGAAGATGCTAAAAGCATGAGAAAATCTGTTTTAAAGGAAATTAAATATACAACAAATCGAGAAATTTTAAAGGAACTAGCAATCGGAGATATCGGTTTTTTACCACAACTTTCTGAAAGAAGTGTAGCGGCTTTAGTGGAAAAAGGTTCACAAAATATTGAAGTCCTGCTTGAAAATGGAAGCAGAAAATTTATACAGTTTCATCCGTCAGACGACAAGGGGCATGCTTTTATGCGGTGGGGAAACCATGCTTTTGGCCTAGATAATTCCAACTTTTTAATTTTTTCAGGAATGTTTAATAAATCATTCTCACGTGAAGAAAAAAAAGAAATGGAAAGTTTTTTAATAAGAGTTGGAGGTACCCCTCACTTAACTAGGCAACAAAAAAAAGATGTCTGTTCAAATTTAAGTGTTTGGGAAAATGCTCGTTGTTATGAGAGTAATTATGAAGGTTCGGTTCAAAGATATGGTTATAGAAATTTGTGTGGTGAAAATGATTATGGATATACAGAAGGGGGATTTTTAGAGTTGATAACCGAAGTAAAAAAAAGAACCGGGAAAAGTGAAATTTGTATGCTTGATGTTGGAGGTGGCATAGGGACTGCATGTTGGCAGGCCGAACAATTAGATAGAAATTTGCATGCAACAAATTTAACATTTAATGTAGAGCCAGCAATGTATCCGGTTGAAACTGTTCTTTGCTCGGCAGAAGCTATGCCGGCATTTTTTAAAGAAAAATATGACTTTATAGTTTCAAATTACACTTCTAGATATCTTAATCGTCCTGACCTTATGCTTGAAAATTGTTTAAGAGCATTGTCTGTCGGAGGTGAAGGGAACTTGGCTATTGAAACGAGCGGATTGATGGCGAATGAGAACGAAAATTATGCTTCACAATTATACAAAGAATATAGAAGGTTGAAAGAATTGCAGGGAAAAGGGTATATTCAACTTGAAGTTAATGGAGAGGTATTGGAATATGAGCCGACAGAAAAAAATTATTTTCCATCGGCATTTGTAAAAATAATTAAATTAAAATCATTAGAGGATTAATAAAATAAATAAAATATGGATACTAAAAATTACGATATAATTTTGACAGGAGTTGGGGGGCAGGGAATAATTACTTTGCTTTCACTTATTAATGAAGCTGCCTTTGTGCAAGGTTCTGATGTAAAGTCATCTGAGCTTCACGGGCTTTCGCAACGTGGCGGGAGCGTTGAAGCGCATGTTAGATTCGGCAAAAAAGTAAATTCACCAATGGTGTCCAACGGACAGGCCGATTTAATTTTAGCATGTGAGGCGCTTGAGGGTTTGCGTGAGTCAGCTAAAGCCGGTAAACAGACAAAACTTTTAATTAATGAATATTTTTTACCATTTTTAGATTCACCGACAAAAGAAGAAATTTTAGAAAAACTTAAAGCAAGTAAAAAAAATTATACTTTGGTTCCGGCTTCTCATGAGTGCAAAGAAAAATTACAGAAGGAAGTTGTTTGCACTTTGTGGATGTTGGGGTATGCTGTTGGAAAAAACATTATTCCTTTGAAAAAAGAATCAGTTGTTAAGGCGATTGAAAATTTGGTGCCAGAAAAATATTTAGAATTAAACAAAAAAGCCTTCGACTTAGGCTATGCTTTCTAATTCGCTCGGCAACTAACTTTTCTCCGATGCAGGAACTCGCTTTGCGTATTCTCGCAAGTCGACCTGGGTCTTCGAAAAGTTTATTGTCTCGCTTATTTACATATGTTAAAAGTTGTGATTGCGGCGGCGGGGAAGGGCACCCGCATGCAAGAATTAACAAAAGACAAAGCTAAAACGTTGTTGGAGGTGGCAAAACGGCCGTTTTTGGCATATTTATTGGACAATCTAATACTTGCAGGGTATAATGATTTTGTTTTGGTTGTTGGTTTTAGGCCAGAGCTAATGCAGATTTTTGTCGAAAAATATTTGGAAGAAAAGAAAGATGAAAACTTGAAAATTAAATTAATAAATCAGTTTGAAAAACTTGGGCCAAAAGAAAAGATTTATGGGACTGCTTGCCCTGTTATGTGCGTGAAAGATGTTGTCGGGCAAAATAATTTTTTATATATCAACGGAGATAATTTCTACTCTGTACGCGATTTAAAATCGATAGATACGGAAAATAATCAGAACTATGTGCTTGGGGCTGAATCAGATCGTCCACAGGATTTTGGAGTATTAAAAGTAGATGGAGATAATCTTCAAGAGATTATTGAGAAACCAAAAGAATTTGTGGGCAGTTTGGTTAATGCAAGTTTGTACAAATTTACCCCGGAAATTTTTGAAAAAGTCAGTCAAATTAAAAAGTCACTTCGAGGTGAGTATGAAATTACTGATGCTGTGAATTTGTTGGCACGGGAGGAAAAAGTGAAGGCTAAAAAACTGCAAGACCAAAACTGCTGGATTGATTTTGGCAGGCCCGATGACATTGAAAGGTTTGAAAAAATTATAAATGAAAATAATTCAAAATAATAATTTAGATGAAATTATTACTGCCTTGGAAAATGGGGCAGTTTTAGTGTGCCCAACAGACACAGTTTATGGATTAGTTTGCGACGCAACCAATGAAAGAGCAGTCGAGAAAATTTTTGAAATTAAAGGTAGAGATAAAAATAAACCATTGCCAGTTTTTGTAAAAGATTTAGAAATGGCAAAAGAATTAGCTGAGATTAGTGATGAACCCGCCTTCGCCAAAGGCTCCGGCGTGGCGAGGCAAGAAGAAACTATAAAAAAATCGTGGCCGGGTGCGACGACTTTTATTTTAAAAGCGAAAGAACAAAAATTATCCCCATTAGTTTATAAAGATGGCACAGTTGCTTTGCGCGCACCTAACTATGGTTTGATAAGAGAAATTTTTAAAAAGTTTGCAAAACCATTAGCTCAGACTTCAGCTAATGTTTCAGGAATGCCAGCTACCACAAAAATAAAAGAAATTGTAAGTCAGCTTGAAAATCAGAAAGTTCAACCAGATTTTGTAATTGACACTGGGGACCTGGCAGAAAATAACCCATCGGCTATAATAGATTTAACAGCAAATAATAAAATAATAAGAAAATAGCATGAAACTTAAAAAGCAAGATGCGCAGGTTTATAAGGCTTTGCAGGGGGAAATAAAAAGGCAAACCGAAGGTATGGAAATGATTGCTTCAGAAAACTATGTTTCAGGAGCAGTTTTAGAGGCTTTGGGCTCGGTTTTTACAAATAAGTATTCTGAAGGTTACCCTGGCAAGCGTTATTATGGTGGGCAAACTTACACCGATGTTGTTGAAAGTTTGGCAATTGAGCGGGCTAAAAAATTATTTGGAGCCGAACATGTAAATGTGCAACCACATTCGGGAGCTCCTGCAAACATGATTGTTTACAGTGCTATTTTACAACCAGGGGACACTGTTTTAGGAATGGACTTGTCACATGGGGGGCATTTAACACATGGTCACCCCGTAACGTTGTCAGCAAAAATTTATCGCTTTGTTGGATACAAAACAAAAGAAGATGGCTTAATTGATTATGATGAATTAGAAAAAATGGCAATTCAAGAAAAACCTAAATTAATGCTTGCTGGGTTTTCAGCTTACACCCGCCAAATTGATTATAAAAAATTTACAGACATTGCTAAAAAAGTTGGAGCAATAACAATGTTTGACATTGCTCATATTGCAGGGCTTATTGCAGGAAAAGCTATTCCAAACCCTGTGCCATTCTTTGATATTGTAACAACAACAACTCACAAAACTTTACGTGGGCCAAGAGGCGGAATGATTATGTGTAAAGAACAATTTGCTAAACAAATAGATAAGGCGTGTTTCCCAGGGTTTCAAGGTGGGCCACATATGAATAATATCACAGCTAAAGCAGTTGCATTTGGAGAAGCTTTAAGGCCGTCATTTAAAGTTTATGCTAAGCAAATTTTAAAAAATGCAAAAGTTTTAGAAACTGAGCTTAAAAAATATGGGTTTAAATTGGCATTTGGTAAAACTGAAAATCACATGGTGTTGGTTGATGTTTTTGGGTCGAAAGGGGTGACGGGCGAAGAGGCGGTTGTGGCTTTAGATAAAATAGGAATTTCTATAAATAAAAATATGATTCCAGACGACCCACGTAAACCAATGGACCCAAGCGGAATTAGAATTGGCGTGCCGGCGATAACTACTCGAGGCATGGAAGAAAAAGAAATTAAAATTATTGCCAGTTGGATTAAGCAAACTATTGAAAATCATAAAGATGAAAAATTACTAGTTAAACTGCACAAGGAAGTAATTAAACTTTGTAAAAAGTTTCCGTTGCCAAAATAAATGACACTTTCAGTTTTTAGAAATATAAATCAATTTGCCAGTAAGTCGAAATTGCTTGATTGGACTGCAATATTTTTTGCCAGGATTTTGCCGTATTTTCTAGTGGCGTTTTTGTTTTTTTATGCTTTTTATGTAAAAGATTCCCGACTATTTTTTTATCCGATTTTTTCAGGAGTTTTTGCCAGGTTTGTAATAAATGAAATCGTCCATTTGTTTTATAAAAGGTTAAGGCCTGCCCGGGCAGAGAAAACAAATTTGCTTATACCTTTGCCTAAAAATTATTCTTTTCCATCCGGACATTCGTCATTCTTTTTTGGAATTTCTTTTTATTTACTTTTTTATGGCATTAGCCAATCATTAGCTATTTGTTTTATTATTTTTTCATGTGTAATTGGTGTTGCCAGAGTTTTTTGTGGAGTTCATTGGTTCCGCGACATTCTCGCCGGCGCCCTCGCCGGCGCAATTTCCGCCGTAATAGTAAATTATTTTATAAATATTATTTAAAAATATGGAAAAACCAAAAGATTCAGTGATTATTAATATTTGCGTTATTCCCGCAGAAGAAGCAGGCAATAAATGCGTTGAAATTAGCCAGTCATTAAAATCTGATTCAACAATGTTTGTGTTGGATGGCAAAAGTAAATTTGCGCATATGACAGTTTTTATGGCTCGTTTTGCTGAAACTGAAGTTGAAAATGTAATAAAAGAATTAGAAAATGTTTTTAATTCGCAAAAAAGTTTTTTTTGTGAGCATTCGGGTTATTTTATGACCGAGGGAAGATATTTAGAAGTATCTTATAGAAAATCACAGGCATTTATGAGTTTGCATGAAATTTTAATTAATTCAATTAGCAAATACAGAATTAACCCAGGGAATCCTTATGAGGAAGGGTATTTTACTCCCTATACAAAAGAGCAACAGGAGAACGCTAAAACAACTGGTTATGATTTATCTTATAATTTATATAGACCACATGTTACTCTCACGAGATACAAAGAAGGTGGAGTGCCAAAAGTTTTTCCAGGTTTTCAACCTTTTAATTTGTCTTTTCAGCCTAACAAGGTTTGTGTTTATAAAGCTGATGACAACGGCGCAGTTTATGAAAAATTAAAAGAATTTAATATATAATTTATAAATAAAAAAGAGCCATTTAATTGGCTCTTTTAAGTTGTGCCGAGGGAGGGAATTGAACCCTCATGATCTTGCGATCGCGGGATTTTGAGTCCCGTGCGTCTGCCAGTTCCGCCACCTCGGCATTGTTTATAATTTAACACGCTTTTTAATAAATTTCAATTCTATTTCCATGAAGCATCAATTATTCTGTCGGGCATTTTCTCGACAATTTTTTTAAAATTTGGGCAGGAAGAACGGTGCAGGACGGTTGCTCTGTTTTTTGCAACATAGGCCTTTATTTTTTCTCCGGGCTGCGGATTACAACACTTGGCTAGATGTAAAAGCATTCCTGTTTGTCCTGCAATATAAACATGTTTTGACCCCTCTCTTTTAATTAATTGTTTCTGTTCTTTCCTTTTTTTAGCAGCCTCTGAAAATTCTTCTATTTTTCTTTTAATAAAGTTGGGAATAGGGAATTGAAACCCGGTTTTTTCTTCAAGTATTTTTTTAATGTGCGACTTCGCCATTGATGACCTAACAAACTGAAGCCAATCTTTGGAGGGCTTTTTATTTTTGTTTGTGGTAATTTCTAATATGTCGCTATTTTCTAATATGTGATCTAACTGAGTGATTTTTCCATTTATTTTTGCTGATTCGCAAGTATTTCCAATTCCTGAATGCACTGCATAAGCAAAATCAACAGGAGTAGAATCCTTTGGCAGAACAATTACATCTCCCTTTGGCGTGAAAACAAAAACTTTGTCCGTAAAGAAATCTATTTTGAAGCTTTTCCAAAAGTCCGGAGCATTTTGCATCCACTCAAAATTTTTCCCTTCCTTGTTAAGGTCGATTTTTTCTTTGTATGACCAATGTGCACAAACTCCATATTCGGCTTCTTTTTGCATTTCTTCAGTTCTAATTTGAATTTCGGTTATTTTGTCACCGCTGGAAAAAATAGTTGTATGAAGCGATCTGTAGCCATTTGGTTTCGGATGGGCTATGTAATCATTTATTTCTTCGGAAATAGGTTTAAAATATTTATGAATTGTGCCGAGTATTTTATAACAGTTTCCAACATCTTTAGTGATTATTCTTAAGGCAAGTAAGTCATGGATTTTTTCGAAATTCATTTCGTGTGTTTGTAATTTTCTGTAAGTGCTCCAATAAGATTTTGCCCGGTAATTTATATCTGAAAATTTTACTCGTTCTTTCTCGAGAATTTTTTTAAGTTGAGGAATAAATTTTTTAAGATATTTTTCCCTTTCTCCATATTGAGTGACAATATTTTCTTTTATCCATTTAAATTTTTCCGGGAAAAGATAAGAAAAAGCAATGTCTTCCAGGTTCCTTCTTAATTCGGAAAGTCCCAGCCTGCTGGCTATTGGAACAAAAATTTGCAAAGTTTCCATTGCAGCCAGTTTTTGGTAATCCTTCGGCATGCAGTTTAAATAACCCAATCCATCCAGTCTTGAGATTAGTTCGACTAAAACTACTCGTAAATCTCCTGAAATCGCTAAAAACATCTTTCTTAAATTTTCAATTTTTTCTTTTACGAAAGTTTTATTTTCTTTTATGCCTGCTGACAAAGAATATCTGATTCTGTCGAGTTCAGAAATTTTTTTAATTAAATCGCACATGTCTTTACCGAATTTCTTTTCAATTTCTTCTAGGAAGGATTTTCTTAACGGGGAGGGGATGCCATCTAATATGTCATGCAGAAGGCCAAAAGCGATCGTCGTTGAATCTAGCCCCATTTTATCTAAAGCAACAGCAACTCTTGTCGCATGGAAAATATAGTTTTCTCCTGAGCCCCTAACCCTGTCCTTATAGGCTTCTTTTGCAAAATCAAAAGCAGACTCAATTAATTTTGAGTTTTGACTTTTTCCCGTCAGTTGGTGAATTATTTTTTGTAAATCCTCAGCCATTATTTTCTTTTGTGTAGTCGCACTCCTTGTTTGAACATTTAACTATTTTTTTATTTTTTTCAATCAAAAGTGAATCACATTTTGGGCATAATTCATTTATGGGTTTATCCCACAAGGCAAAATCACATTTTGGGAAACCACTACATCCGTAAAATATTTTTCCTTTTTTAGTTCTTTTAGCTGTTAATTTAGAATCCTTGCATTTGGGACAAGTTATATCTAGTGCATTTTGACTTTCTTTAACGGATTCAGTGTGCTTGCACTCCGGAAATTTTGAGCAGGCATAAAATCTGCCAAATCTTCCGAGCCTTTCTATTAGAGGTGCACCACACTTTGGACAAATTTTATCTGTTTGTTTAATTGAATCAACTTTAACAACATCTTTATATTTTTCCTCTAAATTTTTTGCAAAGGGCTTATAAAAATCTTTACATGTTTTTTCCCAGGTGTCCTTGCCATCTGCAACTTCATCTAATTCTTTTTCCATTTTAGCGGTAAAATCAACGTCTACAACTTCCGGGAAATTTTTAACTAAAACGTCGCTGACCAATAATCCCATTTCGCTTGGAAAAAATCTTTTTTGTTCATTTTTTGCAACATAGTTTCTGTCTTGTATATTGGAAATAATTGGGGCATAAGTTGATGGCCTGCCAATGCCATGTTTTTCGAGGGCTTTAATTAAGGTTGCTTCGTTGTATCTTGCCGGAGGTTCGGTAAAATGTTGTGCAGAGTCAAGTTTTAAAAGATTTAGTTTGTCGTTATTTTCTAAATCTGGCAGTAAATTTTCTTCAAATTTCATGACATAAACTTTTAAAAATCCGTCAAATTTTAAAGTTTGCCCATTAGCGCGAAATGTATAATTGTTAGCTTTAATGTCAGCTGAAACCGAATCGAAAATAGCAGGAGTCATTTGACAGGCAATAAATCTTTGCCAAATTAAAGTGTAAAGTTTTAATTGTCGTGGGTCGAGGTCCTTTAAGGTTTCAGGAGTTTTGTCTGCATAAGCGGGTCTTATTGCTTCATGTGCCTCTTGGGCAGAGTTATCTTTTGTTTTATATTTTGAGCCAACCCAATAATTATTTCCAAGAGTTTCGGTTATAAAGGTTTTTGCAGAAATTAATGCTGATTCAGCTAAATTAAAAGAATCTGTTCTGTGGTAGGTGATATGACCTTCTTCGTAAAGGCGTTGAGCAATAGACATTGTCATTTTTGCCGGCCAGCCAAATTTTTGCGAAGCTGCTTGTTGTAATGTGCTTGTTGTAAATGGTGGAGCAGGATGTTTTTTTGTTTCTTTTTTTTCTACTTTTTCTACAATATAGTCAGCATTATTTAAATTTTGTAAAATTTCGTCTGCTTCTTTTTTATTTTTTATTTCGAGTTTATCGATTGTTTTACTATCTTTTTTTAATAAAGAAGCAGTAAATTCTTTCGGGGTACCCGTTTGCGGGTCGTTTTTTAACAAAGCTTCAATACTCCAATATTCTGTTGGGATGAATTTTCCAATTTCTCTTTCTTTTTCTACAATTAGTCGTAATGCGACTGATTGAACTCTGCCGGCTGAAAGCCCTTTAGCAACTTTTTTCCATAAAAAAGGGGAAAGCTTGTAGCCCACAAGTCTGTCTAAAATTCTGCGTGCCTGTTGAGCATTAACCAAATTCATGTCAATATGCCTTGGATTTTTTAAGGCATTTTCAATTGCAGTTTTTGTAATTTCGTGGAAAACTATTCTTCCCGGGTTTTTCAGTTTTAAAGCTTCCTGTAGGTGCCAGGCAATTGACTCTCCTTCGCGGTCTTCGTCGGTAGCCAGAATGGTTTGGTCGGCTTTTGCAGAATCTTTTTTAAGTTCGGCGATAACCTTTTTGGCTTTTACTGGCACTACATATTTTGGAATAAAATTTTTTTCAACATCAATTCCAAGTTCTCTTTTTGGTAAATCTCTTACATGACCAAAAGACGACTTTATGATAAAGTCGTTTCCTAAAAATTTTTGAATTGTTTTTGCCTTTGTGGGCGACTCAACTATTACTAATGTTTTCATATAATTTAAGTCTACTATAGCACAAAATTTGATTTATCAAAAAATTACTTGTAAAAGCTATTAGGTGAGGTATAGTGAAATATGTCTCGGAAATCACCGATTGCAAGGAAGAGAGCAGTTAGGTCTAGACTGCAGATTTGTCTTGGTAATGGGAGGTGCAGTCGCCATTGTACAAGGTTCAATGGCAGACCGCGGTTTACTCCGTGGAGTAATTGCACAGTCCAAGGTGTAGTTTGGGCGGTGGAGTTTAACATCATATTGGACGCTTTAAGAAGGTTTCCAAAGATAACTTTCACCACACACAGGTTCCCTGAAGTTAGGAAGGATTAGCCCTTTTCTGTTTGTCCCCGTGACCTGCTGTTTTGGTGGGTCACGGGGAATCTTTTTAATTTTTGAATTTTTCGATGGATTCAGCCAGAAGCTGAGAATATAAATTAAGTCCAATTTTGTTTATTGCTCCCGATTGTTCTTTGCCTAAAATGTTGCCTGCGCCCCTTAATTCTAGGTCGCGAATTGCTAGGCGGTAGCCAGAACCGAGTTCTTCTGCATCTTTTAATGCATCAAGACGTTCTTTGGCCAAAGGAGTTAAATCTTTTTGATTGTACATAAAATAAGCAAAACTTTTTGTTTTTGACCTGCCAACTCTACCCCTGATTTGGTGTGCTTGCGAGAGGCCAAGCCTTGTGGCGTCTTCAACAATAATTGTATTAACATTTTCAAAATCAATTCCATTTTCAATAATAGTTGTTGCCAGTAAAACGTTTAATTTTCCCGCTTCAAACTCGTTCATTATCTTTATTAATTTTTGCTCAGACATTCCGCCATGTATTGCCTCTATTTTAATTTTTGGGCACAGTTTTTTAAGTTCTTCCTTTTTAGCCTCAATGCTTTGTATTCTGTTGTGCAGAAAATAAATTTGGCCCTTTCTTTTTAATTCTGTGTTTATAATTTTTTTTATTATTTTTTCATTATAAATCAAAATTTCTGTTTTTATTGCCTGTCTTCCAATTGGTGGAGTTTGCATTAAGCTGATGCTTTTTAATGATGACATTGCCAAATAAATTGTACGGGGAATTGGGGTTGCAGACAAACTTAAAACATCTAAGCTGGACTTTAATTGCCTTAATCTTTCTTTTTGCTTAACACCAAATTTTTGTTCATCATCAATAATTAAAAGCTGTAGGTTTTTAAATTCAATGTCCTTGGATAGAATTCTATGCGTACCGATTAAAATGTCCACATGGCCATCTTTTAAATTTTGAATAATCTTTTTTTGTTCGGTTTTTGTTTGAAGCCCTGAAAGCAGAGAAATTCTGACGGGCAAATTAATAAATCTTTTTTTAAAGGAATTAAAATGCTGGTTGGCTAAAATTGTTGTTGGGCAAATTAAAACTGTTTGCCGGTTGTTGGCTACTGCCAAAAGGGCTGTGCGCATTGCAACTTCTGTTTTGCCAAAACCAACATCTCCACAAACAATCCTGTCCATTGGTTTTGTTCTTTCTAAATCATTTTTTATGTCTTCTATTGCCTGAATTTGGTCGGGGGTTTCTTGGTAGGGGAAGCCTGTCCTAAATTGTGATTCAAGTTCACGGTCTTCTATGTATATGGGTCTTTCTGCTGTTTCTTTTTTGGCATAAAGTTGTAGAAGGTCTTTAGCAAGTTTTTCAACGTCTTCTTTTATTTGTTTTTTTGTTTTTTGCCATAAAGAAGAACCAAGTCTTGAAATTCGTGGTTGTTGAAAGCCGACATATCTTGATAATTTTCTTTCTAATCCTAATGGCACATAAAGTTTGTCTTCCTGATCAAATTCTAAAACATAATATTCTTTTGCTTCTTCGTTTTTAAAATCAAACTTTTCAATGCCAATAAATTGTCCTATTCCGTGATCGAGATGCACTAAATAGTCACCGGGTTTTAAGCCTTTTAATTCAGAGTATATTTTTTGTGACTTCAGTCTTTTCTTTAAAAGGTCTTTGGATTTTTTTTCGTCAGCGATTTTTATGTCTAAAGCTTTTATTGAATCTACTTCATTTCCTAAAAAATCCAACCTAAAAGCATTTGAGCTGTTAACGGGAAATACGTCTACTATTCCGCCTCGTTGGGAAAATTCGCCAGGGTCTGCAACCTTAAAAACTTTTTCATAACCCATTTCATCAAGTTTCCTTAAAAATTGGGAAAATTGGATACTGTGATCTTTCTCTAGAAAAATTATGTTGTCTTCAAAAAAGTTTTGAGTGTCCCTGGCGTCAAGCATTTGTTGTAAATTTTCTTCAAACCAAGAACCCTCCTTTTCTAAAAAGTAGGGGGTGATGCTGACAATTAATAATTGATTCAGCGATTCCATGTTTTTTAACTCTATCAAAAAACCGCCTTATCCGCCAGGGGGCGGAAAAGGCGGTTTTATTTTTATAATTACTATTTATTGAATTCGTTCATGGTTGCTTCGAGGCCTTTTGAAATAAATAATTCAAGGGCAGTGACAGTTTTTTGGAGGACTTCATTAATTGTTTTTTGCTCGTCGGGCGAGAATTTTTTAAGCACAACATTCATAGCATCAACTTTTTCAGGTGAACCTATACCAACGCGAAACCTTATAAGGCCATCATTCCCAATATTTTCAATTATAGACTCGACACCTTTGTGTCCAGCCGAACCTCTTTCTTCAACAATTTTTATTTTTCCAATAGGCAAGTCAATGTCATCGTGAATAACAATAATTGTGGCTTCAGGTTGATTTTTTGTCAGTGCTTTTACTGCCTTGCCCGATTCATTCATAAAGGTTTGAGGCCTGGCAAGTAAAACTTTTTCTTCGCTCAAAGTTCCCTCAGAAATTGTGGCGCCATATTTTTTCGACATTTCAAAATCAGGGAAATTGTTTTTTCCTTTAAATGCATCAAGCGCCATAAAACCGACATTATGGCGAGTGTTAGTGAATTTTTCTCCCGGGTTTCCCAACCCCACAATTATATACATATTTTTATTTGATGTATTTTGTTATTTTAGAATTATACCACTTTCCCAAACTTTTGGAATAATAGTGTGAAAGTTGGGGGCTTGGCCCGTTAAAAACTTCGTTTCTAGGGGGGCTTGCAATTGCTGGAAAATGTGATAAAATAAGCAATATTACAATAGTAATTTAAATGGAAGAAAACAGTCAAGATAATAAAGCTAATATAGAGGTTATTTTAAACAAGCAATCTGAAGGAAAAGCTCGAAATTTTTGGCTTGGAGTTTTAGAGCTTGTTAAAATTATTATTATTGCAGCCGTAATTGTAATTCCAATAAAATATTACATTTTCAAGCCTGTAATTGTCAGCGGGTTGTCAATGTATCCGACTTTTGCTCCAAATGATTATTTGATTGTAGATGAAATTTCTTACAGATTTAACCAGCCGGAAAGAGGGGATGTTGTTGTTTTTAATGCCAGTTTTATTCCGGGGTATAAAGGGGAAAGTTTTATTAAAAGAATCATCGGCTTGCCGGGAGAAACGGTTAACATTAAGGATGGTAAGGTGGAGATTATTAAAGACGGAAAGACAACTGTTTTAGATGAAATATATTTACCAGAAAATTTAAAAACATACGGGTCAAGTTTATCCGGAGTTTTTACCCTTCTTCCCGAAGAAGTAACTTTAAAAAATAATGAATATTTTGTTTTGGGGGACAACAGGCCAAATTCTTTTGATTCACGGTCGTGGGGAGTTGTACCGTCAAAAGATGTAATTGGAAAAGCATTTATAAAAATAAGAATTCTCCCGATGCCATCATTTTCGGGGGTTACAAGACCAACATATGAGTAAAGAAAAATATCAAACATTAACAGGAATGCACGACATATTACCTGGAGATCAGGTTTATTTTAAGCGTGTGCAAAAAGTGGTTGAGTCAGTTGCTAATTATTATAGTTTTGAAAAAATTGAAACTCCGATTTTAGAATTTGCAGAAGTTTTTCAAAAAGCGGTTGGTGATGACACAGACATAGTTAGTAAGGAGATGTATACATTCCGTACAAAAGGTGGTGACATGGTTTGTTTAAGACCCGAAGGCACTGCTGCTGTCATGAGGAGTTATTTAGAAAACGGAATGCATAATTTGCCTCAACCAGTAAAATTGTGGTACGAGGGGCCATTCTTTAGATATGAGAGGCCACAAGCAGGAAGATTTAGACAGTTTCACCAGTTTGGCTTTGAATCAATTGGTGACCCAAGTGCTTCAACGGACAGCCAAATAATTCAAATGAGCTATGACGTTTTAAAAGAATTGGGATTTAAGAATTTAACTATAGAGGTTAATTCAATTGGAGATGCAGAATGCAGGCCATATTTTAAGAAAATTCTTGTTAGTTATTTTAAATCAAGAAAGGCATCCCTATGTCCTGATTGTCAGCGTAGGTTAAAAGATAATCCTTTGAGAATTTTAGATTGTAAAGAAGAAAAATGCCAAAGAGTAAAAGCCGGTGCTCCGCAAATGACAGAGCATCTTTGTGAAAAATGCCATGAGCACTTTAAACAGGTTTTGGAATTTTTAGATGAATTAGATTTACCTTTTACGTTGAATCCATATTTAGTTAGGGGTTTGGACTATTACACAAGAACAGTTTTTGAGATAGTTGAAACCTCAGAAGACGGAAAAGCACTTGGCTCTTTGGCTGGTGGGGGAAGATATGACAACTTGTCAAAAATATTGGGCACTAGAGTTGTTCCGGCTTGCGGATCGGCAGCAGGAATGGAAAGAATAATAAGTTTAATGAAAAGTCGTGAAATGAAAACAGGTAAACCGCAAGAAGAACCAAAAATATTTTTAGCTCAATTAGGTCAATTAGCAAAAAGAAAGGGGATGAAGCTGTTTGAAGAATTTAGAGATGCTAAAATTCCTGTTGCAGAATCATTTTCTAAAGATTCATTGAAAGCTCAGTTGCGGACTGCAAACAAAATGAATATAAAATGGGTTTTAATTTTCGGACAGAAAGAAGCGTTGGAAGATTTTATTGTTTTAAAAGATATGGATACGGGCGTCCAACAAGAAATAAAGCTCGACAAGGTCGTAGAAGAAATGAAAAATAAAATTAAAAAGTAAAATTAGCACAATATGCCAGTACAAGTTACAAAAAATCAAAAAGAAACTTCTCAAAATTTGGCTCATCGTTTTACAAAAACAGTGCGTCAATCCGGCGTTATGTTGGAAATTAGGAAGGGAAGATTTTTCTCAAGAGCAAAATCTGCATTAGTGAAAAAAAGATCTGCCATAAGAAAAATTTTAAGAAGAGAAGAGAAAGTTAAAGCCGATAAAATGTCTAAACCTAAATAGAAGTATTTAGTATTAAGTATTTTGTATTATGAATTTAAAAAGTCAGATACAAGGCGAAGTTAATAATGCTCTGAAATCGGGTGAGCATTTTTTGCTTGAAACACTAAGAATGCTTTTGGCTTCTATTATTACCAAAGAAAAAGAAAAAAAATTTAAGGAAAAAATAGAAGGCGACGCGCAATTGTCTGATGAACAGGTGTTGGGGGTTGTTTCGTCAGAAATTAAGAAGAGGAAAGATGCAGTTGCATTGTATCAACAAGGCAACCGGCCCGAGTTGGCTGAAAGGGAACAAAAAGAAATAGAAATTTTGATAAAATACTTGCCCGAACAGTTGTCTGAAGAAGAAATTAAAAAGTTAGTTGTTGAATCTATTGTTAATACGGGTGCAAAAGAAATGAAGGACATGGGCAAAGTAATGGCCGACTTAAGTCCTAAAATAAAAGGTAAAGCCGACGGAGGCGTAGTTAGTATAATTGTAAAAGAACTATTATCTAAACAGTAAATTTATAAAAACCGCCGGGGTACCCTTTGGGTCCCGGTTTTTGTTTATTTGACATTTTCGAAAAAATATGATTAAATAAAAATGTTGTCGGTATTCTTGCTGACAAATCCCACCGCGGGACAAGCGGAACAGTTCATTCACAACTATGTCATACGCGTTGGAAATATTAAAAAATCCGGATGTATTAACGTTGCTTATTTTAGTTCTTTTTTTTCTCCTCCTTAAGGGAGGACGAAAAAGCGAAGTTTAAAAAAACAAAAAAGAGAACTAAAAGAAGAAACTGGCGCCCCTGCTTTTTGTTGTGGGCGCTTTTTTGTTGTAATAAATTTAGGCTATACACTATATTTTAAAAATAGGTTAAAATATATGAATATAACAGTTAATAAAGAATCTATGCGAATAAAAATATTTAAAACTTTCATAATAGTTGTTATTGTTTTGTTTGTTTTGGTGGTCATTGTTTCTTTGTATCCATATTTTTCTTCGAGTAAGGCAAACAGTTATAAGATTGAAAATAAATATTATGGGTTTCAATTACAAGCTCCAAAAGGATGGACTACGCTAGAAAATACAAATTATTACGAAGCAAGTATAGCTCCACTTATGGATAAGTGTAGCAAAGAAAAAGGGAATATTTATGAAGTCGGGGCGATTAGAATTGAAAGTCAAAAATATCCGCAGGATTTAGTTGATTCTGGTAATTTGCCAACAGAGACTAAAAGTGGGGCAATTTTGGAAGTTACGGCGAACTGTTATTCTGATGATATAAAATTGGATTTAGGAGAACCCTCTGATGTCGCCATAAAGGGTGTTGATAAAACGTTTGTGTCTTTTTTTGATTTGCCCGGATTTGGAAAAACAAAACGTATTTCTTTTTATCATGATAATCTTCAATATGGCATAACAGAATATGTTTATGTCTCTTTGGCTGATAAGAATCAAGACAATGCAATAAGAGAAGAATATGTTGCAATGTTCGAAAAAGTTATTTCTAGCCTTAATTTTACAAAATGATAGAGATTAAAAATATTTCAAGGGTTAATTTAGACAGAAAAACTTTTACACAGGTTGCAAAAAAAGTATTAAAAGGTGAAAATAGAGAAACAGAAATAATTTCTTTAGTTTTTGTAAGCAAAGAAGAAATAAAAAAGCTTAATAATAAATTTAGAAAAAAGAACAAGCCAACAGACGTTCTTTCATTTAACATAAATGAGGGGAATTATTTGGGAGAAGTTGTTATTTGTCCGGAAGTTGTCAGGTTGAATGCAAAAAAGTATAAAGTTTCAATGAAGGATGAATTAATAAAAATGTTTGTTCATGGGATTTTGCACTTATGCGGGTATGACCATGAAATAAATGAAGCAGAGGCGGAAATAATGGAAGAAAAAGAAAAAATTTATTTGGCGAAAAAATAATTTATGAGTAGAGACATCGTTACGGGTTTAGACATAGGAACTCACAGCATAAAGGGGCTTGTGGCTCAAAGGAAAGGGAATGGCTGGGAAGTTTTGTCTTACGCCGAGATTCCTTCATTCGGACTTCGTAAAGGAGCGGTTGTCA